>Ga0070749_10002117_pt1 | contig 13363 bp, 19 predicted proteins | sample VirMetDEL_Nov_18_FD_75180 | JGI IMG/M metagenome (GOLD analysis project Ga0070749, IMG submission 75180) | Aqueous microbial communities from the Delaware River and Bay under freshwater to marine salinity gradient to study organic matter... | ecosystem: Environmental > Aquatic > Marine >...
CATTGACACGAATAATGTACGCTTTTGAGACTGCGGTGTTATAGGAGTAAAACAAAGACTCCATTAAGAACCGTAGCTGTCCACGTCCTCGTGAGTAATTAAAGCATCAATTGCAGTAACTGCCGATTGATACGTTGTTTGCGCCGTTGATACAGCACTTGCGTCATATGTTGTGGCCGGATCATCATCCAACTCTTTGGCTAATTCAGCATCAACTACTTCTTGAAAGGTGCGTTTTGCTTCAGCCTTTAAAGCACCCTTGCGCTCATCCACAGTCAAGTCGCGCTTTGCCCATACGATCTGTGCTGGAGTAACAGTCAAATCAAACGAATGTGTTGTCGTAATTTCACGACCGTCGGTCAAGTCTGGGAATACTTCCACAGCTTCGCGCCAGCCTGGGAGGTCAGCTTTTGGCCCAGTTGTTGGGCGGTAGTCCCACACATCTTTAACTTGATCGTTTTCTACACGAATCCAGTATCCAGTTTTAGTTGTTGGCATTTTCAAATTCCTTTGCTAGTTCAATCTTTAACTTTGCGAACGAAGCATCCCATTCGCCATACTTTTCCTGACGGAATAATTTGACAGAATCATACCACGGAGAAGTATCCCCTGGCATGGCCCACAAATAATACGGCATTACAGGGGTAATAATCCATGTTTTTACGCCCATTGCTGCAGCGCAATGAGCAATCGAAGTGCATGAACTAATGACTAAATCGCACTTTGCTATTTCTGCTGCAGTGTCTGTCCAGTCGTCCAAGCACACCTCTTGTGCCCACTCAGGACGTTGTTCTTTGCCTTCATCACGTTGCAGGCTGACATACTCTACGTCATGCCCACCAACTGCATCAAACATCAGTTGCGTTGGAAAGGTCCGATGTTGCTCGTGCTCGAACTGTGGGTTACCTGACCACTTGAGGCCAATACGGAACTTACTCCCTTTTTCTACCTCGGGCTTGGTAATATATGGGGCACCACTTAGATCCTCGTACTCCATGTCAAGGCAGTACGCCGCCGACATAGCAGGTACCCAATAGTTGTAAAATGCACCACCTTGCTCCGCGGCTTTGTTGGTAACAACAGAGTAGCCTTCACGAGCAAACAAACTGGCTAGACTAGGTTGGCATGCAACCGTAACAACCGCTCCGCGCTCTTTGTAATACTTAGCAAAACGAAAATTAATGATTTCGTCGCCATAGCCACCCTCAGACCGAAACAGGACTGTCTTTCCAGCGATGTCTTCTTCAGGACGTGGAATTGGGCCGGGTATGGGTTTTGAACCAAAGACCTCGATATACCGGCCAATGTTCATACCGTCAAAGCCCTTTTTAAGTTCGCCGTGACGCATGTCGTGCCAGCCAAGATTGAACCTTGCACGAGGATCGTCGGGACCTTGTGCCCGAAGGATCTCTTCGGACAGGTCCGGTTTTCCGTTGATGCAATAATTTAAAGCAATATCAAGCGGATGTAGTTCTTTTTCTAGTGCGCTCATGTGTTATGTGATTCTAAACAATGCAAAAGAACTTTTGTTTGAGGCAACAACATCGTCCCATTTATCGCCAGAGCCAACTTGGACAGGAGATGAACGGTCTAATAGAGGATCACTGTTTTGACCTAACTCACCGTTTCCGTTGTCGCCCCATGACCATAAAGTTCCATTAGTTTTAATGGCTAATGAATGAACATCACCAGCGGAGACCTTAGACCAATCAGTATCAGCACCAACTTGGACAGGAGAAGATCTATCAATGCTCGGTGCCGCTCCGTCCCCAATTCTGCCACTTCCTCCGTTGCCCCATCCCCACAAGGTGCCGTCCGTTTTTACTGCAAGGGCAAAGTTGTTACCCCCATCTAAGACAGCCCAATTAGTTAAGGCCCCAACTTGTATAGGAGAGGACCTGTCGTTATTAATTGGAAGATTTAAACCAAGCTCGCCAGAACCATTGTTGCCCCAAGAAAAAAGTTTTCCATCTGTCGTGATAGCACTAACAGCCGCCAGCCCTGGGCCAACACTAGACCAAGTTTCCCCCGCTCCAATTTGCACAGGAGAAGAACGGAAAGTTATTGAGTTGTCTCCAAGCTCGCCACTGGTGTTATCACCCCATGCGTATAACTCGCCTGTTGTTGTTATTGCAAATGACTGATCTTCATAGGTAAAAACATTCGCCCAATTTGTACCCGAACCAACCTGTACAGGAGAGGATCTATCAACAACATCCCCCAACCCCAGTTTGCCACTTGGGCTATTGTCTCCCCAAGCCCATAAAGTACCGTCAGTTTTGACTGCAATTCTATAATTCAAACCTCTGCTTATCTTAGACCAGTTTGTTAACGCACCAACCTGTACAGGAGAAGATTCCGCACCACCACTTGTGCCAATCCCTAAAGCACCAGAAGAATTAGAGCCCCAAACATAAAGTTTGTTGTCATTAGTGATTGCAGAACTTCCCCCAATTTCAGACCAGTTTGTTAACGAACCAATTTGTATAGGAGAGGATTGATCAACATCAGAATTTATGCCAAGTCTCCCAGAGACACCATCACCCCAAGAATATAATTCGGTACGAAATATGTCAGGCCAATTCCCTTCAAGGATGGCATCGTATACTTCTTCGAGTGTCCAGACTCCTGAATAATTTGGCATGGTTATGACATTCCTGTTCTTGCTCTAATTAAACCAAGGGTATGCTGACGGCCTGCTGAGACATCTTCCCAAGTCGTCAAAGATCCAATATTGATCGGGCTGTTGTTGGTAACACCCGTCGCACTGTTGCCCAATTGACCTGTATTGTTAAGCCCCCATGCCCACAATGTACCATCGGTCTTGATCGCAGTACTAAAATCTTCCCCAGCATTAACCTTAGCCCAGTCTGTTAATGCACCGACTTGAACGGGAGATGATGTATCGGTCTGACTGCCTTGACCAAGTTTTCCCTCGTCACCTTCACCCCAAGCCCACAACGTACCATCTGTTTTGATCGCTAACATGTGGTCATATCCACAGGAAACAGATGCCCAATTAGTCAACGCTCCAACTTGAACAGGAGAAGATGTGTCGTTTGTAGTTCCAATGCCTAGCGGGCCATTTGGGCTATTATTGCCCCAAGTCCATAACGTACCATCTGTCTTAACAGAAGCCGAGTTTCTGAAGCCTGTTGAAATAGACCCCCAATCCGTATCAGACCCAATCTGTACCGGCGATGAATAATCAATAACAGTGGTGTTTTGACCAGTCCCGCCCGCATTTGAATTGCCCCACGAGTAAATTTCACCGCTTGTTGTCGTTGCAATAGTGTTATTACTGAAGCACGAAACGCTTGCCCAATCAGTGTTTGTGCCAACTTGAACTGGCGAAGAGACGTTAATTGCGTCACCTAGGCCTAGCTGACCTAGATTGTTATTTCCCCAAGCCCAAAGAGTGCCGTCTGTTTTAATTGCAAAACCTGAACCTGCCTGTTCAATAGTTGCTGTTACGGTGGACCAGTTTGTTAACGCCCCGATTTGCGTTGGGGAAGATAGTTGTGTTAGCGAACCTTGCCCGGTCTGACCATTAGTACCAACTCCCCAGCTCCAAAGGGTGCCATCACTTTTAACACCAAAAGATGCGCTTCTTCCTGCCGCAATAGTTTCAAAAAATGGTACAGATCGCCCGCCAATTTGAATTGGAGAGCTACTGTTTGCCGTGTCATCAAGACCAAGTTGCCCGCTCCCATTGGCGCCCCAAGCGTACAGCTCGAACACCGGAATCCCGGTCCAAGTATTCGCCTTAATGCCCTGTAGTTGGCTTTGTAAATTCCACTTTCCACTGTAATTTGGCATTACGAACCTCGTGTTATACCCAAGTATAGGTATCCTGTATTAACAGAAGTGCCGTCTGTAAAGGAGCCTATTTGTACGGGAGAAGACCTGTCCACTGTATCCCCATGCCCAGTTACACCTAAATATCCTGTACCCCAACTCCATAATGTACCATCAGACTTTCCTGCTGCAGACCATTGACCCAAACTTGCAGTTTTAGATAACTTGTCCCAGTTGGTCAAAGCACCAACAGCCTGCGGGGTAGAGTAGGCAATTGTGTTATTTAATCCCAACTGACCATAGCCATTTGTTGCCCATGCGTATAAGCCACCACTTGTACTAACTCCAAGCACATTATAAAACCCGCCAGAAATGGAAGACCAAGAAATGCTTCCAGATATCTGTACAGGGGAGGATTTGTCAGTGTTAGTTCCATCTCCAACGGTATAATATTGATTCCGTCCCCAGGCGTATCCCGTGCCCCCTTCTCGTATACCAAAAGCATCGTTATGGCCGCCAGAAATAAACACCCAATCGGTGTCAGAACCCACTTGAATTGGGGAAGATTTACTTATCGTTGTAGAATCACCAATTCCTCCGTACAACCCTGATCCAGATGCGTATAAAGATCCATTTGTAATGTAATACATATTGGTTTGAGAAAATGAAAAACTGCTGGGGCTAGTTAACCCCAACTGAACTGGCGAGGATTTGGATATAATGTCGTTTAGTCCAAGCTGGCCATTTCCATTGCCACCCCAAACGTACACCTCCCCATCAGTATTTTCAGCGGCACTGATTGCAGCGGCACAATATACTTTTGACCAATTGGTTAATGCCCCGATTTGCGTGGGAGAAGAGCGATCAATAATGTCATTTTGACCTAATTCCCCAGAGCCACCTTCTCCCCAAGCCCACAAAGTGCCATCTGTTTTTATCGCAAGTGAATGATACTGTCCAACCACATAGTCTTTATAATTTCCTGCTATCTGAACAGGAGATGAATAATTTGTTAAATTGTCTTGGCCTAAATACCCATTTCCATTACCCCCTGTGGCAAAAATAGAGAGTTGAGAATAAACCGTAGAGCTATTTCCGTACCCACTGAACTGTCCTGCACCGTAGGTATTGAATGCCTGTACAGCAAACTCTGTCGTGCCGCCTGCAGTCAAGGTGATATCAATTGGGGATGAGGTACCCGTACCAGATACAGAGCTACCGTCTGATTGCTTTGCAGAAGCTACATACTCGGTAATCGCACCACCGCCCGTGTCAATTGGGGCAGTGAAGGAAACAGACGCAGAGCTAATTCCGGCAGATACAGAAACATCTGTCGGCGCATCCGGTGTTAAGAACGGATCTGTTATTCCTGAGCCTTTAAATCCTGAACCTGACATTATGAAGTGACTCCTAGAAGAGCGTATGTTCCAATTTGGGCTGAAACCTTAACCCAATCAGTCAATGCTCCGATTTGTACAGGTGAAGACCTCTGTACTGTTGTTCCATCGCCAAGTTCGCCATCATTATTTCGACCCCACGCCCATAGCGTTCCATCTGTTTTGATAGCGGTTGAAAAACCAGTAAGGGCGCCACCCGTAGCTGACACTAAAGACCAATCAGTCAATGCTCCGATTTGTACAGGTGAAGACCGATTGACAAGATCTTGATTATCCCCAAGCCGTCCATTTTGAGCTTCCCCCCACGCCCATAGCGTTCCATCTGTTTTAACAGCAAGCGTGTGTAAACCCCCAGGGCTCGCCGTAGCCCAGTTAGTTAACGCTCCGATTTGTACAGGTGAAGACCGATCATTATTGTACTGGTTGTCGCCAAGTTGTCCTACGTCAGCCGATCCCCAGCCCCATAGCGTTCCATCTGTTTTAATTGCATGAGTTCCAAAAATTTTGTACCAATCGGTTAACGCACCGACTTGTACAGGGGAGTTAATATCCACAGACTGATCCGTGTTTGTGCCAAGTCGGCCATTTGCAGCATTTCCCCATGCATATAATTCACCATCTGTTGTGATAGCCATGCTGAACCCACTACCGGCAGAAACTTTAGACCAATTAGTTAACGCACCAACTTGTACAGGGGAGTTCTTGTCGCCACCTCCACCAATGCCAAGCTCTCCAGTAGCATTATCCCCCCAAGCCCATAATGTACCGTCAGTCTTCACAGCGAGACAGTGGTCGTTACCAGCAGAAATTTGAGACCAGTTAGTTAGTGCACCGACTTGTACAGGGGAAGACTTATCAACAATAGAACCGTCACCAAGTTGACCTTGATTGTTATCCCCCCAAGCCCATAATGTACCGTCAGTTTTAAGTGCGGCGGCAAAGTTATTTCCAGCATCAACTTCAAACCAGTCTGTAAGAGAGCCAACTTGTACTGGAGAGGATTGATCAATTACATTATCTGTACCAAGCCGTCCTTGTACCCCATCCCCTGTAGCGTACAACTCTGCTCCGCCAAACACGGTTGTGCTGTTACTGTAACCGCTAAACGCACCGGGGCCATACTGATCACTGATTGCTTGTGCGGCAAATGTAGTGGTACCACCGGCTGTAAGGTTTAAGGAGACAGTGCCTGCGGAAGAGGCTGTTGTTGAAGAAGACGCGCCATCGCCTTGCTTGGCTGTAATGACATACAAATCGACTCTCCCGTCCCCCGCATTAAGTGGCGCAGAGAAAGTGACATCAACTTTTGCAATGTCGGTTACGCTGACACTATCAACAGTTGGAGCGTCAGGAGCTTTTAACGGATCGTTACCGCCTGAAACAAATCCACCGGGACCTTTAGCCACGGGCTACTCCTTACGATGCGTCAATTTCTTCCCAAGATGCAACAACCTTCAAGTCATCTGCTGTGCCTGCTGTGGCGCCGATTGACCTGTCTTCAAGAAGGTAGATTGCCGTGTTCTTGTCGATCACGACAAGTGATGCATCCGCAGGGACAGATACAGTTGAAACAATTTCGGTCGCTGTTCCGCCGATATCGTCCTCACTGTATAGGCTGATTGTAATGTCAGCGGCAGACGTACCGTCTACGTTTGAGACAATCAGTGAATTGATCTTGTACACTTTTCCTGACGATGCGGCGTTTGAGACAATCTCAGTCGCACTTGTCGTTGTCAGGCTCGTGACGGATGTGTTTCCATAAATATTGGTTACACTTACGATATTAGGGTTGGCCATTATTTAATCCTCTTAACCAAACACAAGAGCCATTGCGATGGCCTTTCCAGTTGAAATACCACTTGAAACGGTTGTGAACCCAATGTTTCCCGAGCCGTCTGTCTTCAAAACTTGATCTGTTGTCCCATCTGTCGTTGGCAACGTGAATGTGTTCACGAAGTCCTGAAGGTTTGAGTCATATGCTAGTACGTCTGTTCCGACAGCCACGCCAAGACTCGTTCTTGCCCCTGAAGCCGTCGTGCCTCCAGTACCACCAGAAGCAACTGGAAGTGCTGTACCAAGTGTCAATGAATCCAGATAATCGATGCCGCTAACAACATTAGTGCTGTCCGCATAAACAATCGATGTAGATCCATTTGGCACTGTAATTCCTGTGCCCGCTGAGGTCTTGACAACAATGTCTTGGCCGCCCGTTGTGTTGTTCTCAACAATGTACAATTTGTCGATTGTAGGAACAATTAAGTTACGCGTTGCAGAAATTGTCCCCGTAACATTCAGTATTAAGTTACGGAAAACCTGTGTCGTGTTTGCATCGACGTAGCCAAGTGTTAAGTCCGCGTCGGAAGAAAAGTTTGCTTCAGCGCGACCTGTGATGGCTTCGCCAATAGCGACATCTAGGTTAGTGTTCGTTGTAGAACCCCAAGTCCCTGACTGTTCGCCAGTGGCAATCAGTTCAATTTTGAGGTCTGAATATGTACTTGCCATTTCGGTTCCTTTAAGCTACTTCTTCCCACGAGGCGTCTTCAACAGGCTCTATTTCTGTCCATATTGTGCCGGGATTTGGGCTAACAGCACTATAACTTCCGGCACCACTAGGGTCAATTGTACCCCAACCAGGGGACTGAGATGGACTTATCTCTGAATAAGTTGTTCCTGGGTCTGGGATTATTTTACCCCAAACAGTGACAAAGCCAACTTCCCCGTTCGCTGCAACGCCTGTGACATCTACAGGAGCATCGATTTGTACCGTGACAGCGCCAACAGCAGTTGCTGCCCCGCGTCCAGTGACGTTCACAGTAACCGGGATATTTAATCCAATATCCCCAACTTCCCCAGTGCCTTCTACGCCGGTCAGGTTAACTGTTTGATCTTGAATGACATCAACAGTGCCGACGCCGCCAGTGGCTTCAAGACCCGTAACGTCAGTGGTTACATCGGCTGTTGCAGTAACAGTTCCAACTTCGCCCGTGGCCTCAAGGCCTGTTGGCGAAACATCGGCTGTTCCTGTAACTACAACGTCATTTGTCGCACCAGTGGCTTCAAGACCAGTGACACTTACTGTTGCTCCGGCCTGTACTAGAGCTGTTCCAACCTCGCCCGTGGCTTCAAGACCGTTCTGGAACAAGAAGACGTTGCCAACCTGCCCAGTTGCCTCGACACCGGTGACATCAACATTGACGTTAAGAGTCACCTCAACGGTAACTGAACCTACCTGCCCGTCACCCGCATCCGGCGAAGTTTTGCCTCCGCCCCACGACAAGTCACCCCAAGCACCTTCATTCCATGCGTTGGTCGGGACAAATGGGGTTGCTTCTACAGATTCGGTTGCTTCTACAGTGACTGAACCAACTTGTCCGGCGCTTTGAACACCTGTGACATCAACAAATAGTGGAATGTCAACAGTAACAAAACCAACTTGTCCTGTTGACGACAGGCCATTTGATGGCGTGGTCGATGTACCTGTAACTGAGAAGTTACCGCCAACCTCACCGGTCGCAGAAACACCAGTAACATCCGCACTGACATTTACAGGGACGTTCAGATTAAGCAGGCCAATAACGAGCGTCTGACGGCCTGTATCTCCGGTTGTTACGTTGTAATCAACACGCGAGTCACCTACCGCATAAAAATCAACACCAAGTTCTACACCGTCCGTTCCAAAAAACTCAGCAACAAACTCAGCCTCTGGCGATACGTTTACGTTACCGTTTGACCCACCTGCGGAAATAGCCACCATCGGCGGTGTGCCGTTAGTGGACACTGCCATTGAAAGACTAAGACCGCTTGCGGCGCTACCACTAACACCGTCTTGATTTGATATTGAGCCCAGAGAAGTGATTGTTTCATCTGGTGTGAGTGCTAAGGCGGCGTAGTTATTATCTGTTCCACCAAGCCAAGAAACATTTGTACCGCCCTCAGTACCGTCTGCAATTTTGGCAATAATGCCTAGAGTCCCAGCAGCAGAACCGCCGGTGAATGAGTGGATTAAGGTCCATCCAGCAGGGGTGCTCGGTATTGCCTCATCGTTAATGTCATAGTGCATGGCGACCAAAAGGTCGCCAGAACTGACGGTAGCCGGTAAGGTGATATCAGCCTGACGGCCTCCGCTCGAAGAGCTGTTGAGCGTGAAACCCGTCAGAGCCATTTAAACGCCCTCAGTTAGGCGATACGAATGATCGCGTTAGAGGCGTCAGCAGTTGGGAATACAATCGTGAATGTTCCAGAAGTTGATGTCTTGTCAGAACCAAAATCTAAAACCACAACAGAAGGATCACCCGCTGCTGTGTCGTTGTATATTAACGCACCGCGTGCAGTAATTGTTGCTGACGTGAACGACAGGTCGTCAAAATCAGTAAACGCTGTTGTGCTTGAAGTGGTTGGTGTGACGTTTGTCAGTGTTCCACCACCAGCAGAATACGTCCCAGAGTTGCCAACTTCGTTTGATGCTGTATACGCAGTCGTCGCAGCAGTAAATGATGCGTTGTTGTCATACAGCGCCAACTTGAAAGTGTTCCCAGTTGATGCAGTGAAATCATGGGTACCAGTCAGCAATTCTTGCTTGAAGCTGGTGCACATGAAGTTTCCGGTAAAAGCCATGTCACAGTCTCCTTAAAATGTCTGCCATATCTTCGTGGCCAGCCTTTGTAAGCTCCGCGCCTATTGTAGCACGGTCTTGTTCAATACCCATCTTGATATAGTGAGTTACCACTGCGAGCATCCGTTCCCGGAACGCTCGTGCCTGTGCTTGTAAGGCCGGATGACTTTGGTCGCCAATTGATATCAGCCGGTTGACGCAAAGCTCCGCGACTTCTTCTGGCGTATGTCCGCGGTTTTCTGTTGTCTTAACTTCAAACGCGTCTAACGGCGCTTTTATGCTCATTTCAAACATATTACTGCTTAGTCCTCTGAACCATGCCAGTACGGTATTGATCTGTTGTTTCTTTAGCTTCGCCCAGCTGTTTCAAGCTCGATACCGCCTCTGTAAAACGCTGAGTATAGTTACCGATTAAGTCAACTTCGCCTTTCATATAAGTGTATGCATCAACCAACGAACCATACAACATCGCCATTGGCGCGTTCTCACTCAACCAAGTCGTACCATCATCCGCAAGGGTGGTCAGACTAGCTGGTCGATAAAAGTAATGCAGCTCTACATCGTAAGCATCATCAGGTGTGGGCGCTATCAGAAAGTTGTCCACATCAAACTGTGCATAAAACCGAGGTGCGCCTGTATCTGAAGCATCTGTGTTGAAATCCTGCAGATAGTTCACGTCTTTATACAACAAGAAGTTTTTATCCCCTGCACCGTCTGTATAGGACAAAGAAAAGGGCGACAAAAAATCATTAGGACATGCCAAATACTCATTACCACTTGTCATGGTCGCAGTTGAATTTTTGCGGAATAACGACAGCTGAACATTTTTGAAAATACGTTCTTCTGCAGCACGGATAAATACAGGCAGGTTTGTGACGAAACTAGTCTCGTCATTTTCCGTGTAATCCTGAATAGCCTGTTTAAGCTGTGCGTATGTAAAACTCATGATATGGTCACCGTAACTGTTCCGGCCTTGCCAATAGCCCGTGGAGTTTGAATAGGTAATCCTACGACATCCGTGCCAAGATAGACAGATACAGTCTCTACCTCATCTGGTCTCGGATTCCGTAGTGCTTGTGGATCTGGTCCTACGCGTGGCGCTTCAAGTTGTGGGTGTTTTGGCTCGTACTCGTCCGGGCCAACTATCAACCCGTTCCATTCTTTCTTCATTTCGCGCAGGCGGTAGCGGAAACCAGAACGGTCCGAAATACCCCATGCTTTGTTGCCTGCCGCGTAACGTGCCACGTTTAGAACCTAATGTACTGAATATCAGGTTGTAGCTTTAAAGATACACGATCTTCGTCTTCGTCCGCTGCACGCTGGAACTCTTCTTCATACACCGCTTTTAACAATTGAATGCGGTCCGGTGCCTTCTTCATCGCTATATAGTAAGCGAGCCCCGCAACCATACACGGCACAAAACGGAAAGGAACTTCAGCATCGTTCTTCGACGTATCAATATCCTGGATCCGCTTGATGTAGTAATACACCAAAGAATCCGCCGCATCAGGCACCGGCCAAAGCGTCACTTCAGGCTTAATCTGACGGTTAAAATAAAACTGCGAAGGGCGTCCTGAAGTAGTCTTGTTTGGCACATTAAGATATTCGCCGCGGCTGATTCGATCTACCTCGTAATCCGTTCCGTCACGACGTAATGCAACCTCAAGAATGTCAGACATTCCAGCATCAAGACCATTGTCTTCATTGTACGTTGCGGTGTCTGGGACCAGCGTCAGCGTGCCTTGGCGCACGGTCCATAGGTTTACACCTCGGTTCGCCCAGTCTGCAAACATAATGTTCATCGAGCGCCGCGCTGTACGCGCATCATAGCCCGTGCGAACTTCTAGCCCACACCGCTCATACGCTTCCTCAATGATGTCTGCTGCATCAAGGTTGAAATCAATCGATCCTGAAGTTGCCATAACTTACTTCTTCTTTTTGTTGACCATGCCGCCGTATGCGTACTTTTGAGCATTACAAGAACATCCATTTCCGCCACACTTAGAGCAAACAGATCCGCCTTTCTTGTAGCCTTTTTTCTTTCCACCACAGTTCATGATTTCTTTCCTTTCCAGTTCACACGTTTTGAAGAAGTCTTCTTCTTCATCGCAGTCTTAGCGCCTGCAGACTTGCACTGCGCTTTTGTCGGGCGGCAAGCAGGATAACTTCTACGCTTATCACTGCTCCCGGAGCGCCCACAAGGCTTGCCGGTCTTACAATCGACCCAGCCTTTGCCCTTGTTTTGACCAAACCATTTACGAAGTTCGGCGCCTTTTTTTGTCTTACGGACAGCCATTACATCTTCTTCGTTTTCTTGGTGCCCCAGTTCTTGGCACCAACCTTACGGCACTTGGCTAAGGCGCCACTTGCATATGCTGAAGGCCAAACCTTGTAGCGAGACTTGACCTTATGATAGCACGCGTCTTTCTTTGTCTTTGATTTACTTGGCACTGTAGTCACCTGCTTTGCTGTCTGTGACCGACTAATCGTCATTATACAAACCGTTCAGCGATTGCTAAACCAACTATTAACGCTGCTAAACCCCACAAGCGCATATCAACTCGATCAAGGGTTTTCTTTTGATCGTCTAACCGTTCTTCAATCCGCTTGTAACGGAGATTACATTCAGCCTCGTGAACCTCTAGTTGTTTAAGAACATCTTCTGCTTTCATGACTACCACTTCTTGCATGACCAGTATTTTGCTTTGAGCTTACTCAAAGTTCCCTTATCGCAACCGTGACGGGCGCGGAACGATTTACGCGCCTTGGGGTTTGATTTGCGAATCTTCATGTTAGCATCACCAAAACGAACAATCTTTTCTTTTCCATTTTCGCATGCTTTAACGACAAACTTCTTACCACCTGAAACCTGACGGCGAGGTTTGTTGCACTTCATTTTGGACTTGTCGATCTTTGCCATTACAACGGTCCTGAATTTTGAATGTAGGTGAGATCAAGAGTAGCGGAACAGGTAATAGATCCTCCAGCGGAATCGGCCTGCGCTCTAACTTCAATATCCGTGCACTCGTAAAAAGGGATAGGATTCCAGTAAGAAATAGCCGTGCTGTTGTTAGCCAAAAGTATTCTTTCTTTGATGTTAAAAACACCGTCTTTTGGTCTGGCTAATAAACTAAAGATAGCAAACTTACCGGCGGAAGAAGATGAAGATACGTCCTTTTGATGTAAATAGGCTGTATAACCAAGAGGCACTGTCCAAATACACATTAAGGTTTGATTATCACCAATAGCCACCGTTGCATACTTATTTGTAGGGACTCCGCCTGCAGGAGCGGCTTCTGTTCCTACATATAAAACCCCAGCGTTTGCACCGCCAGAACCTGCTGTATTTACGACTATACGATTAACTCTGTACCAATTTAAAGCACCGTTAAGTTGTACACCTGCCTGACCATTTAAAGGAACAGTTACAGTTATCGGTTTAAAGTCGGCATCTAATCCTGAAACTGTTGCGGTCCTTGCACCTGTGCCATCCGAGGTATCATTGATTGAACTGCTTGATATATACATCGTAGACGCGGTGGTTGGATAAACATAC
>Ga0070749_10002119_pt1 | contig 13357 bp, 19 predicted proteins | sample VirMetDEL_Nov_18_FD_75180 | JGI IMG/M metagenome (GOLD analysis project Ga0070749, IMG submission 75180) | Aqueous microbial communities from the Delaware River and Bay under freshwater to marine salinity gradient to study organic matter... | ecosystem: Environmental > Aquatic > Marine >...
AAAGTAGGGATATCCAATATTAAATAAATTCTATCTTCATTACCCCAAGGTGTGACTTGAACATCTAATAAATTAGGTAACGGAGCCCAATCTTGGATTTTTTCCCAGTTTAGGGCAACCATCCTTTTTTTAATCCTATCTTTCTCCTTTTGTACAAGTTCATCAAATTTCTTTTGTATATTAGGCCAACTTTTTTGTATCTTATTTTCCAACTCCTTATAAAAAGAAGATGAATTGGGTGTCCTTTTATAATCCCAATCATGAAACACACCTGAATCAAAAGCCCAAGGAGACAAAATATCATCTATTTCATCATCCAAATAAGACAATGTATCGAAGTATTTTTTATTGTAATTTTCTCCAACCCAATGTTTCTTGGTCGGGTCAACATATACGGTAATTTTATAGGTGTCACCTTCAGGAGTTTCACGTAAAAATTCCATGTCAAATTCGATACCACTTTTTTTTGTCAAAAATGATTTCAACAACTTATTGATTGTATTGTATCTAACAACATCCATAGACTATAAATACTAATAGAATTATATTTATAATAATGGATATCTTGAAAATAAATCATATGGTAGATAAGTTTATGAGAAACTTATACGATGTAGATATGTGGTTTAAAAAAAGCAATTGGAGTGATGCATATTGTACAACTTTTCTTTTCTTTCCTGATAAGTTCCTTAAGAAAGGAAAGGATTTCTCTCAAAAATACTATGATTTCTTCAACCAAAATCCAAAGGAAATCCAAGACGACATCCAAAGACCAATTCGTTATTTATCCTTGGGAATAGTACCTGATATGGATTGTACATCTTTCAAAGTTTCTGACGTTTGGGGAGAATATCTTTCAAGTTATGTTAAAAATTTGAAAGAAGTTATTGATGGTTTCCTCAGCGAAAAAATACTCGACTATAATTCCAACCCTGGAGTAACATATCAGATTTATTTTATGGTGGTGAATTGGGACTGGACTATGTATGAAGTTATGGGAGAGGATATGTCGAATGAACGACCTATAATGGTTGTTTTTGAGGTACCAAAACTTCTATATTCAAGTACAAAAGATGAGTTAAATGAACACTTAAAAGAAACTGTGGAGGTTGACCCTCAGATTAAAGTTTGGATTGAATAATTTTATTGACAAGCGTCAACAGCCTTTATTGTAAACTTGGTATAAGATTTTCCAATATATTTTATTTTTACTTGTTTGTTATCGGTATAATAAATTTTGCTATACATCCCATCAAAATCTAACCCACTCCATTTCAGATAAGCAACATAACATTTTTTGAAGGATTCAATATCATCGATTTGTTCATCAATAACAAATTGGTGTCCACCCCAAGTTTCAATTCCCCATTCATCTTTATTTACCAAAGCTGAGAAATCATACACATAATTAGGTCCTGCGGAATATTCTTTATCGCAACCAGTTATCAACAACAATGTAATCCCAATTAGAACTCCGATTGTTACTTCAATTAGGGTTCGTTTCAATTTAAATTTTTCCATTTCTATATATATTATACAAATACTAAAGGTAGTTCATCCCAAGATGTAGTGTATTTCCTTGTCACATACTCTTGTTTCATCTCCCATTTTTTTTCTTTGTTTTCAGGTTTTACAATTGTTTGAATTGGTTCTGTAAAAAGCGTAATTTGTTTTACATTCTCAGGAGTAAGTTCGTTGAATATGATACCACACTTTTTATATTTTTTATTAGTTTTGAATATCTTTCTAAGTTTTGGATAAACTTGAGCCCATATCTCTTCAACACTTTGTGTAGACTCTTGGAAAGTTATTTGAGTTGAGTTATAGTGATTTTCCCCTTTGTGTTTATTTCCACAAACAAAAATAGAACAACGAGATGTTTGAATGTTATTTTGAATTAACTTTTTCACACCACTTTCGATATACGAATACATAGCCTCAGCCACCTGAGAGAAGTCATCCACATCTTGTCCAAAACTACGAGTAGAAGCAATATTCTTTTTGAGTTTATTTTTGGGTTGTACAGGATAACAATACTCACCCATCAATTCCAACTGTGTTCTTAATCCATTGATATTCATCAATTTCTTTACAGTATATTGATGAACGTTCATAAATTGACCCACATTATTAACTCTAATGTTTTTTAATTTTTTATTCCATTTTCTACCAATCCCCCAAACTTGGGAGACATCGACCGAATACATCATGTTACGGAAATTAGGTAAATCCCAATATGAACAGACTCCATTATAGTTGGTAGATTGCTTGGCCAAATATGAAGTTAGTTTGGCTAAAGTTTTATTTGGACCAACACCAATGGAGACAGGAATACCTGTTTTACGTTTTACCTCATCTTTGATTGTGTGTAGAGTTTCCATTAAGTCTTCGTCAGGTACATTACTGAAATCAACAAATGACTCATCAATAGAATAAACCTCAACATCATTTGCATATTCTTTGATGATAGACATGACTCTATCAGACATATCACCATAGAGATTATAGTTGGATGAGTAAACATGAAATCTATGTTCGTCCATAAACTCTCGTTTTTGGAAAAATGGTTCGCCCATCTTAATTCCTAAATCCTTAGCTTCTTGACTACGTGCAATAACACATCCATCATTATTGGAAAGCACTACTGTAGGTTGTCCAATCGATACAGGATTGAATACTCTTTCACAACTTACGTAGAAATTGTTACAATCAATAATTCCTATTTTTTTGGCCATTCTTTACGATGTTTGCATTGATGTGTAAAAGGACGAAGATGATGATGATACCAACAATAATCATTTTATTTGTTTTTTAGAATCCATGTGATTTTCCCCCACAAATTATCCTGACCTTTGTATTCACGTACTTTGAAATGATTCTTATCTGTTAGGATAACTAAATCACCATCTTGTGGATATTGACTTCGGTCAACAACTAAAACATCGTTTTGATTAATATCAAAAACATTTGGACCTGAATAACGAAAGTAAAAGGTTGTATAAACATCCTTCACAATCAAATCATTCAAGTCCAATCGTTTGTCAACATAACTTTCAGCGGGAGATGAAAACCCAGTTGTTTGAGATTTTATAGTTAGAGTATCAGTAACCATTGTCAGAATAATTCATTACAAAAATAACAAATTATTCCGAAATAATCAAATTTGAGTTTACTATTGTGGGTCGAAAGTTAAGACAATAGTTCCACCTTGTTCAAACTGATTCCATTGAAGTATTTCCTTTCCCCCATTATCAATTTGAATGTAAGTAGTCTCATTAGCATTTGTTGTTAATTTTATCGATTGGTCATCAGCAGCCATCCATCCTCTATCAACATAAACACCTGCTTCAGGACCGAATGATAAATTTCCTTGTAAATAGAAGACATCCTTCGTATGCCAAAAATTTAAACTTTTAGTATTATTAACTTCCGTTGAAGTCCAAGTTATTTGTTCACCACCCGAAATATCTTCATTACCTGGTCCAACCCCAGTTATACTTAAATTATAATCCGTGTTGTTGTAAATTGTTACCTTAGCTTGCCACATAGTTTTTTATTTATAAGTATTTTGTTGATTGATTAAATTTTATTTACTACTTTTTATAAATGGAAATCAAAATAACTAATTTGGGTTGGTGTATCATTGGTACCACACTAGCAATTATCAATTTTTGGGTAGATTCAACCTTTTTGTCTTTTTTATGGGGATTGTGTTTTGGTCAAATTTTTCTAAACCTTAGAAGACAAAAAAAAGAGGAAGAAAAGTAGCGAACATTTCCTTCCTCAAAGTTTCATATAACTGAAACGGTCCTAGCGGCTATACCTATAAGTACTTTCATAAATACTTTTCTTCATAACACCAATATGGTAATTTGGATAAATTTCCATTCCTAAATACTTTTGTGCTAAATCTTCGTAAATCATTACCCATTTTGTTTTCAACAAATCAAATCTCAAGTAATACTTTGTATTATCTTGACCTTCAACCAATTCTAACAAACCTGATTCATCTTTTACAACAAAAATTAAATCACTTATTGAATATCCGTTTTTTCGTTTTATTACGTCAACTAATACTCGTTCAACCCCATTTGGAAGATTTTTGTTGAATAAGAGTTCGGATATTTCCGATACCTGAGATGAATTGATATAATTACTCATTTTTCCCACATACTATCGTTTATAACTAAAATATCGACCTTTGAATTTTTATATAATTTGAATACATCCTCAGGTGTTTCAACTATCGGTTCACCTTTCAAATTTAATGACGTATTGAGTAAAACGGGAAATCCACTTAATTTTTCAAACTCTCTCAACAAATCATAAACTAAATTGTTATCTTCACGTCTGAGAGTTTGAGGGCGAGCAGTTCCATCAACATGTGTAATAGAAGGTAGTTCATCTGTAAGAACATCACAAATTTTCAACATGAAAGGAGATTCCGAATCAAGAGAAAAATATTTGGAGTAATCCTCAACACAAACAACTGGAGCAAAAGGTCTAAACCACTCTCTATTTTTTATTTCCAAATTAATATAATCTCGCATTTCATTAATTGTTGGGTTAGCAAAAAAACTTCGATGTCCCAAAGCTCGTGGCCCAAACTCTGAACCTCCCTGAAACCAAGCTACAACTTTACCATTGTGAATTTGTTGTGCAATATATTTCAAATCTAATGATTTTCCACCTTGAGGGGTAATATATTCTTTTCCAGTATATACTATATCAGTAAATTTGTGTTCATATCTTTTTACATTCCAAATATTATGAAGGACATAAAAAGCAGCACCAATACTCAACCCATCATCTCCCGCTGCAGGATATACGTGAACATTCTTGAATGGTGTTCTTTGTGTTATTTTACCATTTGTTGTACAATTTAAGGCTCCACCACCGGCTAAACATAAATTTCCACCATTGATTGATGATGTTTTCTCATAAAGAACATTTAAAAACTTGAAAATATTCTCCTCAAATATGAATTGCATTGTTGCTGCTGCGTCCATAGCCTCCTGACTATCGGACTTATTTTTTAATCCAAAATCAGTTTGATAATCATCATTATAGGGTCTTAGAATTGTAGCATTGTAATCAAACGCTGGGTAACCCGTTATTCGGGAAAATAAATTATGTGAGAACTTATACTCTTCAATTCTAAAATTTCTTTCCCAATACGACTGAGTGAATTCATTTATATTATTTTTGATTTCGGGATTTACATCTCCATAGGGCGCCAAACCCATTAGTGTTCCTGATTTTTCTGTACCAGGCCCTAAACCAAGCATTTGAGTGACATTTGCATACCAATAAGCGGCTTGCATACCAGGATAATAATAAGATTCAACAGCGGTATTCTGTCCAATTGAAAATAAAGAATTTTGATAAGGATTAACATCAGTGGAATCGTATGTAAAGATTGCTGATTCCTTGAAGTTAGATGTAAAAAATGTAGATGATGCATGAGCATGGTGATGGTCTATTAGATAACCTGAAAAAAGTCTATCATAAATTTCAACCTTTACTTCGAGACAGGCTCTTTCTTCAACCAAATAAGGTTTGACTAATGAAGGTAAATCAAAATCAATATATGTTAGACCTGTATATTGTTTGGGCGGAACTTCATACTTTTTTTTCGCTCTTAAACGAGGTTTGTCAAAAATCCATAAATCTTCATTTTTCATATAAAGTTTTACAGGATTGTAAATGTCATAAGCAATCCAATATGAAATAGCAACAAAATCAATGTCATCTAAAGTAACCCCAGCTTCTTCTAACACATATTCAATAAGAAAATCTCTAATATATTCCACACCTTTAATTCTGCAGAGTCTTTCTCGACTCATTGCACTTTTTATCTCCCCATCAATTATGACACAGGCAGATGAATTATGACACATACTCAAACCTAAAACAATCATATCACTTCACCCACATTTTTTCGTTAATAACCAAAATATCGACTTTGGAATTATCATAAAGTCTCAACGCATTCATTGGTGATTCAACCAAAGGTTCTCCACCCAAATTTAGAGAGGTGTTAAGTAGAACAGGATGTCCACTGTATTTCTCAAATTTCCTCAAAAGGTCATATAATATTGGATTGTCCTCTCTCTTTACCGTTTGAGGTCTTGCACTACCATCTACATGGGTAATAGAAGGAAGTTCATCTGATAACACTTGACAGATTTTCAACATATAGGGAGAATCTCCTTCCAAATCAAAATATCTATGGGCATCCTCCAAACAAACAACAGGAGCAAATGGACGATACCATTCTCTGTTTTTTATTTCAAAATTAATGTAATCCCTCATCTCGGGAATTTTGGGATTAGCTAAGAAACTTCTATTCCCCAAAGCACGAGGTCCAAATTCAGAACCCCCTTGAAACCATGCGATTACTTTACCATCATTTATTGATTGTGCAATAAAATCTAAATCTAAATCAATCCCACCTTCAGGGGTAGGATATTCTTTTCCAGTATAGACAACTTCGGGTACAGTTTTGAAAGTACGAGGAATATCCAAAATATGGTGTGTTACGTATAAGGCACATCCAACTGATAATCCATCATCACCCGCGCCAGGATAAGGAGAGACATTTTTGAATGGCGTATTTTTATGAATTTTACCATTTGTAGTACAGTTCAAAAAAGCACCACCCGCCAAACACAAATTACCATCGTTATAATGTTTAGTATCATCATACAGTCTATTCAAAAATCTAAAAACAGTTTGTTCAAAAATATATTGAATGGTTGCCGCAGCATCCATCGCCTCTTGAGAATCATTCATATCTTGGGTGAAAAAGTCACACACAAACTCAACATCCGCTCCTTGAGGTTCTTTGGGATATAAGTTTCGTACAACTTTACCTGTTGTAGACATAAACAATCTATAAACCCATCTCCAATCATCTCCATCAAAATTTCTTTCCCAAAAGGATTTGGTATATTTTTCAATATCTTTGATGATATCAGGATTTACCTTCCCATAGGGTGCTAATCCCATCGTACTTCCAGCTTTGAATAAAGAATTACCAATGTTCAACAACTCAGTAAACATACCATAAGCATGTGAAACCATAACACCTGGATATTCCAAAGTCTCCATTTTATTACCAAACCCATAAGCAAATAAAGAACAACTATAAGGATTGATATCTGTTGAATCTAAGGTGAATATTGCCGCTTTCTCAAAATTGGTTGTATAGAAAGAGGATGCAGCATGAGCCTGATGATGCGAGACAAACCAACCAGGGATTGTCCTTGAGTATATTTCTAAATTTATTGGTACTGATTCATTGGGTCTATTAGTTACTGGTGGAGCTAAATAAACCAAATCTTCCTTAATTCTATAACCTTTTCCCGCATGATATTCAGGTTTTTGTTGATTCCATAAATCCTGACCATCGGCTATGAACCATGATGAAAAAATATGAATATGTTCCTCAGGGATATATAATTTTAAATCTTCATTTTTGTTTCGCCACTCTAATCTATTTTCATACCAATAGGTGATTGCAACATAATCAACATCATCTATTGTGAGTTCAGATTTTTCAAGCACATAATCAATCATTCTTTGTGTTATGTACCTGTCCTTCTTTTTTCTCGATAACCTTTCTCGTGAAATTGCAGCCATAATTCGACCGTCTTTTACTATACAGACAGTCGCATCATGATTTGGAGAAATTCCTAAAACAACCATTTATAACATCAATAATCTATCAACCTGTTGCATTATCTTTCCTTGTTCAAATTTTAATTTTTTTATCTCGTTTTCTTCAACAGGGGAAAGTTCAAAGGTTTTACTACGAATTACATTAATTTTATTTTCTAAAATATCATATTCATACATCAAATTGGTGTAGATATTTGCTTTTTGATTATTATCCATTTTTAAGTTTGTTTTTATAATACATTTTATCATTGATTACCAAAATATCAACGTCAGATTCATTGAATAACTCTATGGCCTGTTCTGGTGTTTCCACAATTGGTCTGCCTTTTATGTTCAGAGAAGTATTCATGACAACAGGTACACCAGTAAGATTATAAAAAGATTTTATCAAATCATAAAACTTGGTATTGTCACTTCTTTTCAAAGTTTGTACTCGAGCGGTATTATCAATGTGAACACCAGAAGGAATGTCAAACGGTTTTTTACATGGGACAGTGAATAACATAAATGGAGATTCAAAATCCATTCTAAACCATTCATCCTTATATTCATTCAAAACTACAGGCGCAAATGGTCTATACCATTCTCTGAACTTAACCCTGCTATTGATGATATCTTTCATATCCTTTCTGCGAGCATCACATATGAATGAACGATTTCCTAAAGCTCTGGGTCCCATTTCTGCTCTACCTTGATACCAACAAATAATCTTACCATCAGCAATTTCTTGACTTACAATATCCAAATCCAAATCATATTCAACATAAGGACTATCATAACCATCATTGGAATAGTCATACCCTAAGTACATAATATCTTTAGGTTCATAATGAAGTCTAGGTTGTTCTTTTACTTGGTGGTTGACATATAAAGCAGAGCCCGCACTCAAACCATCATCACCACATGCGGGAAACATATGCATTCTTTGGAATCCACTTTCTGTCATTACTTTGTAATTTGCATTACAATTTAAGAAAGTCCCTCCCGCAACACACAAGTTATTATCATGTAGATTAGAAGCTTCTTTGAATAACTTATGAGCATAATGAACAAGTGAACGTTCTGCAATAAATTGAATGTCAGCTGCCACATTCATAACATGTTGAGAGGTGGATTGTTCTTTGGAATAAACCTTTTGAAACTCACGAGTGTACATATAATGATTTGGTTCCTTATTAATTATTTGTGGAATCATAGTTCTGACATAAGGGTAATCACCACTTATTTGATGAAATAACCAATCGTCATAAGTAACATCTTCTGTTTCACCTCTTTTTGAATAAGGTCGTGTCCATTTTTTCCAATTATCTTGAGCTTTCAAACTTATATTTCCATAAGCCGCCAACCCCATAAGTACACCCGCTTTTTCGAGGCCAGGACCCAACCCACAAAATTCAGTTGCGGAATCATAAAAAGTTCCGTACATATATTGTGGATTTTTGAAAAGATTTATTCTGTGACCATCACCCAAAAACATTCCACTGGTTTCATCAGGTTCACGACCAGTTGCATCTACAGTAAAAATAACTGATTTTTCGAAAGGAGATGTATAAAAGGCCGCTGAGGCATGGGAGGTATGATGGTCAACAAAATACCCTTTGAATATTTTATTTGAACCTTGTACAGTAAGATGTAATGGAGCAACTAACTTATGTCTGAAACTTTGAGAAATGAAAGGTTTTCTCAATCTGTCCCAAAGATTAGGTAAAGTGTAACCAATACCTTCAACAAAACTTGGACGCCAATTTTCCTGACCTGTGTGATGAACATCTAAGTGATTCAAAATTCCAACATCCACATTATCTCTACCAAAAATACTCAAGGGATAATGTTCATTGGGTGGGGAATAGATATTCAACCAAGGCACATTTTCAGCATTCCAAAATGCCATGGTGAAATAATCAATATCATCAATTTGTAATCCGCAATCCCATAGGAATCTTTCAAAATATTCAAATTTAATGATATGTGACTTTTTTACTCCGGAGAAACGCTCCATTGCAACAGAATGTACTAACCTACCATTTTTTACTAAAGCCAAAGAGGCATCGTGTCCAGGATGTATTCCAACAATATTCATGTGTAAAAAATATATGATATTTTTATGTAAAACAAAGTTCTAATATTTAAAATATACGAACATGTTTTATATTATAAAAGTAATACGATTGTAATGAAAAAAATATTCAACAAATTCGAAAAACAAAAATTAATTCATAAGTTACACCAACTTCAAAAACGTCTTAACAGAGCAATTGAGAATAATTATTCTAAGGAGAAGGTCGATGACCGACTCAGAAAAATAAAAAAAATCAAAGAATACATAAAGAATTCTAGAAAATGATAAAGTTAGATGTAAATGTTGGTGACACAATTCTAATTGGAAGATTCAAAAATAAAAAGGTCACGGTCAAAACTATTTCATTTGATGATTATGGAATGCCTTTGGTGAATGGTAAACCAATCTGTAATTTTCGAATGTTACCCAAAACAAATAATAAAATAGACTAAATCAATTTAATTTTCAAAAAAAAAGAGGACATTGTCCTCTTTAATTCGAATTTGGAATAATTGAAATTATTCTACTTCTGGTTTCACTTCCTGTGAAGGTCCATCTACAACATCGTCAACAACCTCAGTTGATTCAACTGGAGCTTCTTCAACAACAGTTTCTTCAACAACAGTCTCTTCTGCTGGTGTAACTTCCTCAGAACAAGCCACCAAAGTAGCTGCTGCGAAAATTGCGAACATCAAATTTTTCATATGAAAATAATGATTTTATTAATTTATTTTTGTAATGATAATTATATCAATGTTTGGAAAAAAAACAAGTCATTTTAATCCCCCCAGTAAGTTTTTCCATAACTTCGAAATGGTCTTGAATTAACTTTTTCTACAGGAGTTGGTTCAGGGGTTTCAGGTCTTGGTGAAAATGCAAAATCATACATTGCCCTAACCTTTTTCATATCCGTTCCTGTCCCTTCTAAAGCCTTCAAATATTCTTGTTTACCAAACAGACGTACATCCTCTTCTTTAGGTTTTGAAAACCTTTTTTTAGGGACATTTAGTCTTTTAATTTGTAAATTTGGGTCTTTCTTGTACATCCAATAGGGTATTCTGAAAATGTGATATCCATCCACCCCTTCAACAGGACCAACTAGTTCTACATATTTCTTGGGTAACGACTCGGTTTGGATTTTCATAAAATAATCAGTAGAACCATCTGCCCAAATAGCGTTCTTTTTTTCGCTCTCTTGGATGTTTATTATTTGAAAAGTATTTGGTTTATCACCCAACAAATAATAGGCAACATCAATAGTTTTTGTATCAGGATTATAGTCGGTAATTAGTAGTGGTGAATTTTCCATACTAATAAATATTATTCAGTTTCTTCTTGGTCGGAATTTGATAAAGAAACTATCATTCCTTCTGGAATATCTTCCTCACAAGGTGCAATATGAATTTGTCCATTTTTACGATAGATAATCAACTTATCTACATCTTCATGTCCATCTATAACTGTACTTTCATTCACGTAAGTAATGATTCCTTGATTTTCTTCAAGTATATTTGTAAGGGTTCTTGCGAAAATCAATGCTGGTTTCATCCAACCAACATCAGGATTATCAATGTTTTCCATAATATTTTTTTTTATAATATAAGTATATAAAACAATTTCTAAATATTTATCTGAATATCATGAAGTCACTTTTAGAAAATACAAATCGTATCAAACAACTTATGAATCTCCAAGAACAGGAGGACACATCTTTATTTGATAAGTTGAAACAAGGAGATTTTTCTGATTTGAAAAATCTTTTATCCTCAGACTCATCTCTGTTGGATAAATTAAAACTTCTCTTGAATACTTCAACAATTGAAGATACGTTTAGTAAACTAACGAAGTCAAACAAAACAACCTTACTAAAAGGTATGACTGACGCTAAACAACAGAAAGATACTTTCCTATATAACTTTTTGGATTCAATTCTAAAATCTTCCGAGACTCTTTCTTAGAATCTAAGACTCGCCTCGATTTCAGATAAAACAGGTAATTGAGAATCTTTCTCGGATATGATGGCTTCTTTCATATCTACTTTCCAATCAATGTTGAATTCAGGGTCTCTATAATTTATACCACCATCTTGACTTGGTAAGTATAACTCATCACATTTGTAATGAAACACGGCAACATCAGATAATGTTGAGAACCCATGTGCGAAACCTTTTGGAACAAACATCATCATCATGTTATCTTCACTTAACTCAATCCCAAAACTTTGTTTATACGTTGGAGAATTCTTTCTCAAATCAATAACTACATCATAAACCTTACCAACAACGCACCTCACAAGTTTTGCTTGTGGTGCAATGTTTTGGAAATGAAGTCCACGGATAACATTTTTGACTGATATCGATTGATTATCTTGGACGAAGTTGGTATAGATACCTTTTTCTCTAAAAAATCGTTGGTTATAACTTTCAAAAAAATAACCTCTATTATCTTCGTATATTGTAGGTTTAAAAACGTAAAGGTCTGGAATAGGTGTTTGTTCAATCTTCATATCAATTCATAATTGCGACAAATAAATTGAGGGAAGAAGCTATCATTAGCCAAATAAAATAAGGAAATGCCCATAAGGTGAGTTTCCAAGAATATTGTGACCTCGCCAAATGAATCAGTAATCCAATATTGACTCCCAACAATACTATTACAATTGATGAAATCCATACCCAATGAAGATAAAAAAACAAAGGATTCCAAATGACATTTAGAACAAATGAGGTAAGAAAAAGGGTAATGGCTTCCAAATTACGTCTAACCCAAAGTTGACCCATAAAGATACCAAAGGTAATTGCAATCGTAGACCAAGCAGCTCCGAAAACCCAACCTGGTGGGGTCCAAGGTGCCTTAATAACTGTAGAATACCATTCTGAAGAAGTTCCTGGGTCTGTCCACAAACTACCCAAGGCTAAACCAATGATATTCATAATAATAATACCAAAGGTAGGTTTTATATATTTTTTCAAATTTTTCATAATCAATTAGATAAAGGTGCTTTTATTGAAGGATGTGAATCATAATCTATAAGTTCCCAATCAAACTCACCGTTTAAGATATCACAATTTGATAATTTCAAAGATGGAAGAGAATATGGCTCACGGCCAATTTGTTCATTTGCTTGTTCAATGTGATTGGAATACAAATGAGTATCACCCAAATTACCAATTAACAACTCTGGATACATATCAACTTCCTGTGCGATTAATAGAAGTAGGGTTGCATAAGATGCAATGTTGAATGGTAATCCCAAAAATGTATCAACTGAACGTTGATTCCACATTAGTGAGATAGCTCGACGAGGAATACCATAAAAATCCATATGTTCATGGAAATAATCTGAAGAACGGTTCAAAGGGTCTCTTGAACCATTGTGAATATCAATACGTTCATCTAGGTTCAATTCACGAGTATAAACTTGGAATCCATAATGACATGGAGGAAGTACCATTTTATCCATTTCACCTACATTCCAAGCATTAACCATCAAACGTCTTGAATCTGGGTTTGTTTTAAGGTCATTGATTAGGTTTGCGATTTGGTCAGTATTGGAATTTAATCCTTCCCAACTTCTCCATTGCTTACCATAAATTGGACCTAATTCACCCCACT
>Ga0070749_10002120_pt1 | contig 13356 bp, 26 predicted proteins | sample VirMetDEL_Nov_18_FD_75180 | JGI IMG/M metagenome (GOLD analysis project Ga0070749, IMG submission 75180) | Aqueous microbial communities from the Delaware River and Bay under freshwater to marine salinity gradient to study organic matter... | ecosystem: Environmental > Aquatic > Marine >...
ACTGCAAATTGAAGGACAATGGTTCTCAGGTTGCTGAATTCGGTTTAGGTGAAAATTCGTCTTCAGAGGATTTAAAGGACAGGTTGGACGATTTTGGCAGAAAGCATCCCGGTTTTTACTATGCAGAATTCAGGCGTACAAAGCATAACAGAAATGACAGTAGCTGTAAGGTTTACGTGACTTTGGGTAATGCAGAAATTTCAGAGGGTCAATATCCGGCGACCGTTCAGGGACATCCCGGTTTCGGCCATTTAGATGAAGCCGAAACGTATTTCAGGGAAAGATTCCAGAAGGAAAGGGAGTTTGAAGATCTCAAGAGAGAAAGGGAGGAACTGCAGTCTTTAAGCGGGAAATTAAATTTCGTTTTGATGGAGTTTATAAAAGGACTTATGAATAATAAAGTGGGTAAAATGTCGCCAATTGTGCAAGGCGTTAAGAGCGGTCAAGAAAGCATGGTATTAACCGATGAAGATCAAAATAAAATCAAAGAGGCGGTTAGTATATTTCTACAGCACGAGTCACCGGATTTTTTGTTGGCGCTAGCTCGAAAAGTCGAACGGGATCCCGGAATTATTAAAGTGGTTAAAAATTTTATATAATGGCAAAAAGGAAAAAAATCGGACAATCCGATGTTAAAGCCGCAATTTCTGAGTTTTTCGGAAAAGACGTAGACATAAGTTACAATGAGGCAGGCGACGTTCTTATTAGGCTTAAAAATGGTACCAAAGTATCAAGGGGGTTTGTTAAGGCGCTGGACGTGTTTGATCTCATTGAAAAGGTGAAAGCCTTTGATTTGAACGCTATTCGGCAATCTTATATAATAAGGAAAAAGGGGTTCCTGGTCAGGTTAGCTAGGGATTTATTTAATAATCAGTAAATAATTATATCATGGCAAATGGATTAACTGCATACAGGAGGAGTATCGAGGGTACGCCCGCTGTCAAATCTAAAAAAAAGCAGGTTGCAGAATTGGAAAAGCGATTAAAGACAAAAAAACGCGAACTTTCCACAGCTCGGAAAAAGGCTGGCTTAGCGTATAAGCGCAAAACTAAAACCAAAGCTATTACAAAGAAAAAAAGGCGTTGATTATGGCTGCAAGGGGTAAAAAAAAACAAAAAGGGTTTACGGGATTCTTGTTAGGAGCAGGCGCGTTAGTTGCTTTTCTCTTAACAAGAAAGAAAAGCGACGCAAAGCCTTCTGGACAGACGGACCCGCTTAATCCGTTGCCAAGGGTTTCGTTGGTGCCAGCTACGCAAACAAGCCAGGTATCGGATTCTATTGCAGCGCCGTCGTCTGACTGTGGCTGTGGTTGTGGAGGTAATTGCGGATCCACAACTTTAGTGTCCAATTTAGACGGATTCAATCGGGTTAGATTCACGTAATGGGTTTATTTGGCGATCATATACCAAGCTGCCCGAATCCTTCGGCATATTCCGGGTTGCCTTCAGACCAGGACGACTGGACGTGCCAGGATATGAAAACCTATTACAGGCGCTGTCAGGATTTATTTGGCAAAACATTGGCGCTTGAGTATGTTAATAGGGACATTGATTCAATGTCGTTTTTCGCAGAATTTCATAATTGCCGGTTTGATTGCGCTTTTTATAAATGGGCCGTGTCGGAGGGGTGGATAATAGAATCTTCTCCTTTTTCTTCTGTTAAATGTGGAACAGAGGGGATTACTGAGGGCGTCGAAAATATCGGAAAAAGTGTGTCTATACTTACACATCCTGTAGTACTGGTTCCTGCTAGCATAGCGGTTTTGTATTTTTTTCTTAAAAGTTACCGGGTTATTTAATGGCTACGAGGTTCGACATTGCCTTTGACAAGACCATTTCTTACGAGGGAGGGTATCAGAAAAATCCCAATGACAGCGGTAACTATAATGATTCCGGGCAGTTAGTCGGCACCAAGTACGGTATAAGTGCAAAAAGTTTTGACGATTTTTTCGGGTTCCCTCCAACAGAGGAAGACATGCGGGCCATTACCTTAAATGAGGCTCGGGATTTTTACGAGGTTATGTATTGGAATAAATATTCGCTAGGTACCATACCGGACCAGCATACGGCTAATCATATATTTGACATTTTAGTTAATCATGGCCCAAAGGGGGCCGGTTCCATCATACAACCGGCTTTAAGGAGCGCGGGGCAGTTGCTTGTTATGGATAATATATTCGGCCCAGCAACCAGGGGGAGTGTGGTTTTTGCGCTTAACAACGGGAAGAAAAGCGAGTTAAATAATTATATAGTCGCTAATAGAGTAGATTTTTTTAAGTCCTTAGTCATGACTAATAACGCTCTCAATGTTTTTTTAAATGGATGGATTAAAAGAGCGCAAAAGTTTCTTTTATCAAACGAATCAAAAGTTAAATCCGGGTTGTTGATTGCTATTCTTATTAGTGCAATAGTCGCCTCGTACGCATCAAACAAGCAATAAAGCATAAATAACGCTCATTACGCACCTTGTTGAGTAAGCGGCCATAAATGGCCGCTTTTTTTTTATGTGTTACCCTTGTCGTAAACAGAATAATCAAAATTTTTTTTACTTTTTTTTACTTTTTTTTGTTTCGTAAAGTTGTTAATAGGACTGGATTGTGTTGGTAATGTGTCTATAATGTCATGACAATGTGTCGTGAGTAGGTTTTGCAAAGTGTAACAATTATTGTTATTATAGCATATAAAATTAAAGTTGGGATTTGAATTATTTAATTAAAACCTTGTACTATGATTAATCAAAATGTTATAGAACTAGATAAGGAGGCTGTCGATCACATAAGAGCCACAATGTGCCATTTGCTGAAGATCAAACCCGCCAAGCTAAATCAATTAGTTTTTCAGTTTGGTGAGGACCTGGCGGAGGCTAGGGGGTTAACATGTATTATGGCCTCAGCTGAGTTTTGGGAATACTACACTACTAACTTTTACAGCAAATGCAGGCAGTTTATTGTTGACTACCCCCGTTTCCATAAGCAGTTACGGGAAAAAGACATGGAAAAGTTTATCGAAAAATTTTTCTTTATTCATTCGCATGAAAGATATCCAGAGGTTCCCGCCGTCTTGTTAATGTTAAAATTGGTAAAACAAAAACAAGCGGCCAATGTCAGTTAAGAGCCAGTTATCTTATGCATCGGCCCAATCTGAGACAGATAAAGTTTTGGACGACCTGAAAAATAGGGCTAAAGCTGACCTTAGCGAAAAGCAGATTGAATTTTTGAAAAAGATTATCCGTGTGGTTGAAAACGAAAGGAAAGCAGCATTTTGGTATATGAAGGATTGCAGTATGTTATTAAACCAAAGGATTATAGATCTGGAAAAGGAATTAGATGAAGGTAATGTTATAAAAAAAGTTAAAAAAGAATTTGAAACAAAGCAGCAAAGGGAAAAGGATAGGTTGTACTTCCCGTTTCCTTAAAGAACCCAACGAGGGGCCGGGTTTTCTCTTCGTATTCATAGTACAAGTCATCTATTGGCGTCCTGCCACCGGCCCTTTTTTTTAAAACTAAAATGCATCAAATGATTAAAGATATTAAAGTGAAAAACTGGATAGGGACCATCAGGGAGTTAAGCGACTTGAACCGATCTTATTCGAAAGGTAAAATTGAAGCAGCATTACTGGCTAACGGTGGTAATGTATTACTTGTGTTTAAGGTTGATAGAGAAAACGAGGTGAAGGCTATTTGGGCGATTGAAAATACGTTACAGACAACAGGATTGAGTTGTGAGCGTGAAGAAAACAACCTTATTAAATCAGTTATGTTAGATAAGAAAAATGAGCTTGGAGGTTCCGGAGAAGGAGCCAATTAATTTATATTACAGCGCATTCTAGCGAAAAAGTGTTCATACTAGCTGAGTGTCAACGACTTATGAACGGAAAATAGTCGATTTTAGAGATTTGAATCGAGGTTAGGAAAGTGTATGTAAGAATAAATCACTTAATAAATTATCATGAATGCAGATAGCAAATATTATGATGAGTACTACGATTATGTACTAAAAGACATTGAGCCAAACACCAAGACTAAAAAGGCAGTATTTAATATTATACATGACCTTACGGATAGGCGGGGGCTTAAACATGCATTTAATGATATTGATGGTGATATTCAAGATGAAATAATTGACAATTGGATTAGTCAGATTGATAGCGCGATGGCTTAATTCGCCATAATAAAGAACTAAACACACCACCAAATTAAACGGACAATGAAAATAAAAAGCGATAAATAATTAAATATTTTGAACGATGGCAAAAAACTTAGAACCGAAAGAAAACAAATTCCATAAAGGAAATGGTTATGATGGGAAACATTATTGGCTTACTCCACCTAAATTAATGAAAGAATTGCAGTTGGAATTTGATTTCGACTTTGATCCATGCCCATTTCCAAAGCCTAATGATTTTGACGGGCTTACACGTGAATGGGGGCAAAGGAATTACGTAAATCCACCATTTGGATCTATTATGCACATGGATCCAAAAAAAGACAAAAAGCCGAAAAAGAAAGGAATGACTGCTTGGGTGCGAAAAGCGATTGAAGAAAACAACAAGGGTAAGACCGTGGTAATGGTTTATCCACTGGATAAATGGGTTCTTATGCTTGTAGAGGCAGGGGCAAAGATCAGCAATTTAGGTGATGTGAAATGGGTAGCAACCGAAGATGGAACCGAAGGAAAGGGAACTGGTCGTCATATTGCACAATTTGTCTTAGAAGGGCGCAGGTTAGGAGACACAGAATCAAAATCGCCACAATGGCGAAAAGACCACTTAGGTAAACATGCTATTTCATCGGGTGTTAGCGATAGACTATTTCTCGAAACGTATGAAGGAGAATATAATGATCTCCCTAATTGTAAAAATGGATGCGGTAAGATGCTGCCTGAATCAAACGGAGGTCAATATCAATGGCATGAGTGCCCTAAATGTGGTGAATGTGATGAATAATTAAACAAACAGAAATGAACGGACACGTAAAAACTTACTATGCAGTGAAGCTTGTAATGGAATTTAGAAAGGGAGGGCGTTATGAAAAGTTTCTAAATAATAAAATTTATCCTTCTATAGGAGAAGCAGAAACAGCATTAAACCAAGTACAGCCTTTTTATACAGCTGCCTTTGATAAGGTGGAATTTGTCGAGTTGACCAAATGCACAGTAATAAAAACAATTTGTAAATGAAAATAAAAAACGAAAAACAACAATTAAGAGAAGAACAAGTTCGCATAGAACGGTTGATCTCCTGGCAGAGGATCGCGGTTAGGAAAGCTCAAAGGCGTTATAATGTTAAGAGTTTTTGGATGTTTATTGCTTTTTGGATTTGGGATAACACAGATACGCTTCGGTTCGCCTATGATCGTGAAGAGGCTATACTGAATGCTCTATATGAATATCTTGAGTCAATAAGTGATAGGTTGATTAATTGTGAAAACTGAGTAATATGAAAAGACTTCGGAGGGCTTACCAGTAGGAGTACCCTCAATAAAATAAACCTGGGAATATGGATAATAACAGTTCGAAAATTTCAGAAGATAATAAAAAGGTTCTCATTGAAGCTATTATGATAACTCTTTATGTAAACAGAAGCAAAGCTGAATCGATATTACTCGCAAGTAATTTGATAAAAAATAAATTTTTTAAGGAAAAACCAAAATCAACGGAGTCGTTATGAAAAACACTGAAGACTTAAAGCGGCAAATGCGTAACATCCTGGGTATGTACCCAAACGGAATGAACCTGGATCGCATAACCGATTTAGAATTAAAAAAAGAGGCTAAAAAGGACGCAAGAACATATAATTTTTTAAAAACATGTGTTTATTACCTTGAGAACAAACACTGTTCTGAGCGTTTTTTATTAGAGCAAAAAGAAGTTATGATTCTTAAAATAATGACAAGAAAACAATTTCTGCTTAGCGACTTGATAACATCAAGCCCCGATTCATATAAATCGAACGATGTTAAAGAAGTAAAGTCGGAGGTTAAAAAATTAGAATTCCATTTGAAAGTTGTTAAATACTTATTAGATGAAAGAAATTAACTGGAAAGCCGTTATCGGTTTTAACGCATGGTTCTTGCTATTGGGCGTTGTTAATTGGTTAATTACCAAAGACGACTTTTTGCATATAATGTTTACTACAGTTATAGTTTTATTGATTTTTGTATGGTTCCCTATTTTTATACTCATATCAAAAACTAAGTAAGTTACCCGTGGGCTGCACTGTTACGAATGCTAAAATTAAAAACGGACAGGTTGTTACTTATACTAGGTTTCTGGATTTTGACAGAAATCGGAAAATTAATGAAAGTGATGAAGCGGATCTGAATTGCCATAATCACGGATTTGGCGCAAGCGCTCAAAAGCGCTTATCAGATTCCATGGATAACTTTGCAAACATCTTTGAGGCAGTAAACACAATTAATCAGTACACGACAATAGACCTGCCCACCTCTTTTTTTGATATTAAGCTTAAACGAAAGGTTAAGAAGAATGGAGTGTTAACTGAGTATGTGGATATAGTTAAAAGGAAACCGGTATTTTTAACATTGACCGTTCCTGAACAAAACCAAAGCGACGAATACGTTAAAAATAATTTATTAAAACCTCTCTTGGACAATCTTAAAAAATCCAGAAATTTAAAGTTGTACATCTGGAAAGCAGAAGCCCAATTAAGGGGCGCTATTCATTTTCACGTTGTCATTGACTGCTTTGTGGCCTATGAAGATGTTAAGCGATTATGGTATAAGTACCTTGTAAAGAACAAGTGTATAAATTCAAAGAAAATACCATACACTCAAGCGTCGAGAATTGTACATTTAAAAAAGTTGGACAGATTAGATTCCATAAGATTTGAGCTAGCCGGGTACTTCGCCGCAAGGTGTAACGACAACGGGACAGTGGCTTATAAACACGACCACAGCAAATCCGTAAGAAGTATTGAGGGCAACGCCTGGGGCCGTTCAGATAATTTAGATTATGACGCTTTGAGTTTTTTTGATGTTGATTATGATTTTGGGCAGCTTTTAAAATCAAACGCTTTAAAGGTAATTCCTATTGACACAAAAGCTGGGGACAACGTGGCTAACGTTTATTTATTTACTAAATTTTCAAGATATAAAAGTGGTGGAAAAAGTCACATATCAGCCAGCAAAAATAAAATTGGGTCCGATGTGGATTTGTTGTTAAGGCTTTATCATTATGAAATGGCAGCCTCTATATATGGACGCGAATATGAAGAGCCAGGCGGCGGGTTCTTACCTAAATCCTTGCACCATTTTTTGTACGACAATCCCAAATACGAATTATGCAAATGATTAACTATTTTTCACCAACGGAGCTGTACAATAAATACAAGGAAAGCTTGGAGCCGATCGGGTGGACCCCCAGGGTTTTGGGAGTGTTATTGAGTTCCGGGATGTTATCTGGCCATTATAACAGGTCGTTAAAGATCGCTGAGATAAAAGAGGACAGCCTGAAAAAAGCGATTGAATACCGAAATAAAATCACACTTAGCGGGGTCGTTACACTGAAATAGTTACTACACTCCTAATCACTACATCCCTGTAGGTACACGAATAGTTGTTATTATCGTAGTCTATTGTTTATGTAAATGTTTCAACTGTCGAGTCATAAATACATAATTTTTTCGGATTTTATCACGGCTACGATTGGCGCGGGGACAGGTCTTGCGTTTGGTTTGGATGTTATCAAAGCGTGCGCAATAGCTCTGACCAGTATAATAACCAAAGAAGTTATTGTGTTTTTTGTGAAGAAATATGCGATTCCAAGAATTATTAAAATTGCGTCCAAATTCAGAGATTTTTATTACAGAAAATCCAACGATAAGGCAGCTGGTAAATGTGATTAAAGAAGTTATAATAGCTTCATCGAAATCACGTGAAATTATTAATGTTTCGGAGAGGTTGAAAGCTTCAGGAAACGTATTGAAAACGGTCTTTGATTTTGCTTATAATTCAATAGTCTACAAGCCGGACCCGGATAATATTCAAAACATAAAGTTAGGGCCCAGAATTCTGAGAAACGGGGCGGGTAATTGTGTTGATTATACAGTTTTGATTTCGTCCGTGCTTCTAAATCTTGGAATAAGTCACAAACTTCGGGTTGTTGATTTTGGGGAAGGTTTTGAACACATATATGTAGTGGTCGGTAATATTGTTCTTGATTGCGTGCTCGGACAGCCACAGGATGGAACGGCGACGCGCTCAAATAGATTAGACGGGGGGCGGTTTGGCGACGAATTGAGTTATTATAAAAAAAGAGATTATTATATGAGGGTAAATGTTTTGTCAGGCGCTAATTATATTGGTTCGGCTTTGCCGGTTCAACGGGTAGTTGATCGGCTAAAAACGGCGTTAAATGTCGTTTCGGGATCCAACAATTACGGAAAAGATATTTATTGCCTTACTTGTTCAAAGTCAGCTGTAAAACAGTTTGACGACGATATAAAAAGGGTAAGAAAATACCTTACAGTTGCAGACGTATCTGAGATAAAAGGTTTGTTAACAACGCTGTGTAATAAGATAGATTATAAAATGGCTGCATTTTCGTTTAGGATTACCCCGGTTGGCAGACGCGGTAATTGTAATGAGTTTGTTAATAAAAAAGTGGCCGACTATCAAAAGTGGGCAGAAGCCAATGAAAGAAGATCATTACCCAAAACATCTACATTCACTCCCGGGGTTGTTGGTTTAAGCCCAGGCCTTGCGACTCCAGGGCTGGTTTCTGCACAGCAACCCACGACTGATCCGGTGGAAAATGTGAGCAAATCGAGTTTCGTTATACCATTATTGTTACTTGGCGGGATTTACGCTGTTAAAAATTTATCATAATGCCAGGATTGTTTGATTTTGTAAGTATTGGGCAACAGGCGGTAGGTGCTTTTATACCGGATTCTCAGAATCCGTTGAGCGCAACAACGCCATGTGAAAAAAATTGCTGGAACTTGTATCCGCCGCTTTCAGGAGACGAACCCTTACGGAGGAATTGTTTGTATAAATGTGCATCAAGCCAGCAACCAAGAGGCCCCGGTTCGGGATCCGGTTTGGGCACAATGTCGACAACGACTTTATTGCTTACAGCTGGAGGAGGGCTATTATTGGCATATTTAATTTTAAAATAAGTTATGTTTGATTTAAATAACATATTTCCGTCAACAGACCCGCAACAAGAGCAAAAGCCCCTTGTTGTGGTTAGTCACGACCTGGACCCGTCAACTAAAAAACAGATTGTTTTCTTGGTTTTTGGCTCAATTTTGTTTAATCATCTTCTAAATAAATTCATATGAGAAAAGTTGTTAGAAAGCCTAAGAAAGGCGATATAATGGACGCTTTAAAAGACGTCGCGTTTGGCGCGGGCGGCGGGGCGGTTACTACTGTTGTAGAACCTATGCTGAAAAAAGTTGATTTTATAAACGAAAACCCAGTATTGCCATCATTGGGTATCATGGGAATATCTCTGATTGGCCGTATATTCTTACCGCAATTTAGCTCTGTGTTTATTGGCATGAGTGGAGCGGTTGGTAAGGAGTTTGCAGAAAATCCGGATATTTTTTCAAGCATTGGGGGGGTAGAGTTCAGGGTACCGGAACCTTCTGTAAATGGGTCGACATTCAGGGTGCCAGCTTTTTAAATTTTGACTAACAATTTTTTATTCACAAAAAAAAATGAGATAAGATGAATGCATTATCATTGGATTCAACAGATTTAGCAAAGATTAGTCAGCCCGGAGGGTTGCAAAGAGCTATACAGAGTTACTTTAAAGCCGCCGGTAAACCTATGGTTGAGGGCAAGCGGTTTGCGGATGCTGTGTTGGAACATGGCGTTGAGGTTAACGGGAAAATAAACGCTAACTTTTTCACAGGAACTATTGCAGCCGGTTATACGAATATGAAATCATTTATTCCTGAAAAAGGGGAAAATTATATCCTTACCCATATCCGGGCGTTGGCAGAAACTTACACATCAGCAGTCGGAGACGCTGCTGTTGTAGAGGGATTAAGCGCATTGCCACTATTAAGTCACGGTAAATTGTCTATTTATATCGGCGGGGATCTTGCTGTAAGGGATATTCCTTTAAGCGTTTTCACGGAAGCCGACGAGAGTCCAAATGCAGGGATTTATAAATTGAATATACCGATCATTTGGTCAGAGGGGGAGTCTATGGATATTCAAGTCGCTTTTACAACGGTAAATGCCACCGCTAAGCAGGTCATGTGGTTACAATTGTTTGGTTTAGGCACATATTAATGTACATATTAAATTAAGTTCATTTATATAAGGAAAGCGGTTTAACTGCTTTCCTTATTCAAAATTTAAAATCATGAGTCAATTGAACGCCAAAGGGTTTGCGGGAACCGCGACCGCTTCGACAACTTCAACAGGGAATTTCACAATTCCACAAAATCAGGGCGTACCAAAATACTTTCAGGTTGTCGTAGGCGATAACACACACGCCAATTTAGATGGGATTTTATTAGATGTATCTATAGATGGATCAAATCACCTGGAGCAGTTTCCGTTTTTAGCGTTATCAAGCGCTTACAATTGCGAACCGTTAAAGTTTAAAATAAATCCGGTTGCTTCAGACGGACAAGGGGCGACGGTATCTTGGAAAGCGGTTTCCGATTACGGAACAAATGTTCTTTTTACCATCATAATTCATTTTGAGTAAAATGAGACCGGTAAACATAGAAACCAGGGCGGAGCTGCTTACGTTAGATGGTAAAATTGAAGGTAGGGACTGCCTTAATATGACCATTACTAATTTATCAGACGCCGCCGTGACTTTGTGGGGGTTTTTTACGTTGCCGGTTAATGCCTCAATCCCTCTACCTGGTTATATGGATTCCAATATATTTACTGTCCGCAAAGACTCTATCGCATTATCTTTTACAGGCAGTTCAAATTCTCTGTTAGTATTAAGAGATTATATAAAATGTTAAATGGCTCTTTTTCATTACATAAACATACCAACACAGTCCAGTGATATTGATCATGGCTCAACACAAGGTCTGGGTGACGACGATCATACCGGCTATTTCTTGTTAGCAGGCAGGCCAGGGGGTCAGGTTGGTAATGGCGGCAACGCACCCGGAGACGATTTAACGTTTTCTTCAACTGCACACGCAACAAAGGGTTTGATCTATTTGGGTTCCGCGGCCACTTCGGCCTACGATGAAACGGCGGATTATTTGGGAATTGGTACAGCGACCCCCGGGGCGCCGGTGCATGGGTACAATTCAACGGCAAACGCTAACGAAATTCAGTTATTAGCCGAACAAGGCGGCACGGGAGACGCTTCTGTTGCTTTAGTCATTGCAGGAGTGTCTGAATGGCACGTGCAGGTAGATAACGACGACGGCGATAAATTAAAAATTTGGAGACACTTCCCGCCGTCGTCACCCGGCTATATTATGACATGGACAGAAACGGGTCAGGTTGGCGTAGGCACTGAAAGCCCGGACGCTTCAGCTATTTTTGAAATAGCGTCCACAACACAGGGGTTTTTAATGCCTGTAATGACAGAAGCGCAAAGGGACGCTATTACGTCACCGGCGGAAGGTTTGCAGGTCCATAATTTAACAACCTCTATACCTAATTATTACGATGGGTCCGTATGGAAAGCGATCGGCTCGGATACTACGTTATATAGTATAGATGGGACGGTTGATGAAGCTAGACTGGTCACCTTGAATAATACCTTAACGCTTTTATCCACCGGAACGACCTATAAAACTATCTTCCAGGGCAACGACGATCTTGTCGGGTCCAAGGCGATGGAGGTGAAGAACTCAAGCGGGGATTTGATTATTGACCCACGAAACAACCGGGACCTTTATATTAATAGCCAGTTTTATTTCCAGAATAGTAACGGAAAGTTTATGGTGGGCCTGTCCGGTCAGAGAAGTGAAATGTATCCGGGTGAGGTGGACGTGTATGGCTCAAACGGTACTGACAAGTTCCAATTTGTAACAGGGGCCACACCGTACATGAATTTTACCGGACATACAGCATTTCAGTTTAGAGCAAATTCGAACGTTCTAATTGAATTGGACAGTACGGGATCCGGACAACTTGGTTTTTTCGGTGGCTCTACGGTGGCGCAGCAATTAATGCCAGTAGGTTCTTTAACGGCATTAACGCAAGCGGGTAGTTTCACGCCGGATTATGCTATCCAGGCAATGACCAATACCGGCCCTTATGGATTCGCGTCTTTAGATGAAGCCGAAACAGTACTGTCCGTCATTAAGACAAACCAGGCTCGTATTGACGCTTTGATAACTATTATGAATAATTATAATTTAGTAGTCTAAACAAAAAAAAATGGGTTATTCTGAACAATTTGCGCTAAGTAGCGACACTAATTTTGTGGGTAAAGTAAAAATTGCATTCGCCAAGGCTTGCACGGATGTTATTGGTGAAGCAGATCCAGGTGGAAACTCAGCGGCCTATGTAAAAAGACATGAGTTCTGTACGAAAGCGTTGAATAATATTAACTTCTTTGTTACGAATATGGTGTATGCTGTAGTTTCCGATGTTAATATTACAGATCAATCTTTAGATGTTGATATTCAGAACCGCGTTAACTCTTTGATTAATGATTTTGCTGGCGTAAAAATTGGGGATTGATGGATTTTATAATTAAAAACAGGAAGTTTGATGCTATTGTTTATAATGAACATGGGGATCCTATAAATAGTAACGGAGAGGTTAAATATGAATCTATTGAAACAAGAACCGTTTTGTTACAGGTTTTAGAAGGGATTAAAAAAATGGCTCTAGTTCCGGGTAAAAGGAAGCTGGTCCGAAAGTGTTTTCGCGCTTTAGGGGAAAAGGGGGATGTTATCAGGATGGATGAGCAGTGTTTTTCTTTCTTGTTTAAGGCTTTTCAGGGGACGGCGTTTTTTGATAATGATTTTATTGAAGATATAGAGAATGATTTTGATAAATCGTACGAAGCCGTTGAGCGAAGCAGGAAAGTTGAATCAAAATCAGAGGTTGACGTTCTCAAGGAAACTGTAAAAAGATTAAAAACAAAAGAAGCAGAAGCTGTTAAGGCGTTAGGATTGTTTAAGACAAAGCATCATAAAATTGTATCTGAGCTAGAGGCTACAATTAATGAACTGAGCAAAAAAGTTAATTCGGTAACACCCAACTAATTGAAATGAAGCTAAATCATGAACAATTATTAGATTATGTAGCGGACCAGGATTTTACGTACTGCAAATTGAAGGACAATGGTTCTCAGGTTGCTGAATTCGGTTTAGGTGAAAATTCGTCTTCAGAGGATTTAAAGGACAGGTTGGACGATTTTGGCAGAAAGCATCCCGGTTTTTACTATG
>Ga0070749_10002121_pt1 | contig 13353 bp, 16 predicted proteins | sample VirMetDEL_Nov_18_FD_75180 | JGI IMG/M metagenome (GOLD analysis project Ga0070749, IMG submission 75180) | Aqueous microbial communities from the Delaware River and Bay under freshwater to marine salinity gradient to study organic matter... | ecosystem: Environmental > Aquatic > Marine >...
AGACACCACTGATCTACCCGACGGTGTTTGCCGCGGCATTCTTTGTGACGGCACTGGACAGGTTTCTTTTGTCAGAGTGACACTTGTTGGCAACGATGATGGTACATATGTCACCATTCCAGTTAATAATCACGACACTAAGCATTTTCATGTAAAGCGCGTTTGGGCAACCGGCACAACGGCAACAGCGGTTTTTGCTCTTTATTAAAATATGATTGAGGGAGACACGGATAAGCTTTTGCAGCGGTTTACAACGTGTTTTGCTGCTGCCAAGGCTCCTCACCAGTCACGAGTAGAACGCTACAAGCGGTGCGACGAAGCGTATAACGCGATTCTCAAACCGAGCGACTACACGTGGCAGAGTGACCTTCACCCGCCATACGTCGCACAGGTTGTTGAGCTTCTTGCTGCCAACCTTGTTGATGAGAATCCTCGAGCCAAGGTTGTACCTTCTCAGCCTTACTATGCTGATTCGGCAAAACTGCACGAGGCGCTCCTTAATCAGCAGCGCGAAATTGATCGGTACGCAGAAAAGCTGCCGATTTTTGTTTTGCAGGGACTAATCAGGGGCATTACCGTCGCAAAGGTCATTTGGCGCGAAGAGTGGATTAAGACAAAGGTCCGCTCGTTTCAGAAGACAGCATTTGACGCTCCATACGAGACAATCAAAGAAGTCACCACGCCGCTTGCGCAGCAGCCCGGATTTGTTGTTGTTGACGCTAAGAATTTTCTTTGGGACCCATCGGCCACAAACATTGACAACGCGACCGAAGTTTTTCACGTTACGTACCAGACGTTGTCCAGCCTGAAAGCTAGCGGCGTTTACGAGAATCTCGACCAGCTGCAGAGCGATGACGCGCCTCCGGGGTTTGACCAAGACAAGCGCAAGAATCGCGTTGAAGTCATTGAGTGGTGGCGCAAAGAGAACAATGAGATTTACCTCACTGTCGTTGCCAACCAGCGCGTCATTATCCGCGACGAGTGTAGTCCGTTCTGGCACGGACACTTTCCGTTCGCCATTGCAACACCGATCCCCGAAATGTTCGCCGTTGAAGGCAAAAGCATTGTCGAGATGATTGCCGACATTCAGGCCGCACTGTGGGAAATGCAAAACCATCGCATTGACAACACTCGCTTTATGTCGAACGCCGCAATGTTTGTCGACCCGGCGGTCGAGCAGCAGGATTTTCGCGTCTTCCCGGGCGCAATGCTGCACGCGCGGCCCGATCAGGTACAGGCGTGGCAGCCAAACACGAGCATTCTTGGTCCCAGCGTACAGGCCGAAGAGCTACTCAAGGGTGATCTGCAGAATCTATCTGGAGCTGTCGGATATCTTTCAGGCGCAAGCGACGCGCAGATTGACCAGAACACTGCTACTGGCATTAGCATCATCCAGAGCATGGCAAGTAAGCGCATTATGCGCATGAAGCAGCAGTTCCTTTACGCCTTGAAGCGCGTTGGTGAACAGCAGATAGCGTTGAATCAGCAGCTGCTTCCCAAGACGGTAGCGATTCGCATTGATCGTGGCGCGGCCGGCCTCGAATGGAAAGCCGCCAGCCCCGCAGAATTGCAGGGCGAGTACGAGTATCGCGTCGAAGACGCCTCCGAGTCGCTGGTTCGTCAGGAGAAGCGAGCCGAAGCGCTTGCCAAGGCTAATTTCTTGTCTGCAAACTTTCAGCTTGCACAGATGGCTGGCGTTACCATCGACATGAAAAAGATTATCGAGGATGTTACCGAGGCATTTGACGAAGATCCCGGCAAATATTTTGCCGAACAGCAGCTTCCTAATCCGGCACTGGTCTCCGGTGAAGGAGGGATGGCGGGGGCGACAACCCCTCCCATCGGGGCGGACGTTATGAACCCGCCCACTGATGGAGGGGCCGTCCCCGCCGTCTAACAAGCCATTATGGCACCACTTCTTGAAGCCCTGATAGGAACGCCAATGTGGATTGCTCTTGAAGAAGAGCTTGAAACTGCGCGGTCTTCGCGTATCCGCCGACTTGTTTCTGGACAGTGCTCGTATGAAGAGTATCTATCGTTAGCCGGTGAAATTCGTGGTATTGACGTTACACTCAATCTGAACAAAGGAGATAAACGGTGAGTGAGAACGAGCAGCCCGACGGCGAAGAGGCCGTTGAGGAGTACGTAAGCGGTGAGGACATGATCCTTCAGGCGTTTGCCGCTGCCCGTGAAGATGACGATGCGGAAGACAATCAGGTTGAAGAGGTTGTTGACGAGGCCGTTGTCGAAAGCGCTCAGGAGCCGGAGCTCATTCTTGGAAAGTTTAAGAGTCCTGACGATCTTGCTGCCGCTTACAAGGAACTCGAAAAGAAATTTCACGAGCGCGAGCAGGAGAGTGACGACGAGGAAGAGTGGGTTGAGGATGAGCCCGCTCCGCTTCTGACGTTTAACCGGGGAGAGCCGGAAACGGAGGATGACCTTATCGAGTGGGCTTCTGATGATCCGACTCGTGCCGCTCTCTGGGCTGTTGAAAATCGTGAGCGGATTACTGACGAAACGTTTAACGAGGTTTATCGTCAGTGGTGGCAGGAGCGTCCGTGGGAGGCTTCCGCGTTTCAGCGTGAGCAGGACCTGTTGATGATGCAGGAGTACATGACGCAGCAGATTACGCCGTTTCAGCAGCAGCGCGAAGAGCAGATGCTCGAGAAGGCCAATCAGGCACTACTGCAGCGCATTCCCGACATTGAGCAGTACGCGGAAAAGGTGCAGGAATTTATTCAGAACAACGATGTTTCTGGTCTTATCCCGCCCGAGGCAATGCAGAATCCCGAGCTTCTCGCCAACGGGATTGACATGATCATGGGCATTATCAAGTGGCGCGAGCACAATGATGCGCTTCGTTCCAATCCTCAGGTTGGAGACGATAATTCGGCTATTTTACAGCCGCCCGTTGTTAGCACTGGCAATACAGCCGTAGAAAGCGATACAATGGATTACGAGGATAAAGTTCGCAATTTTATTCTCAATGGCTAGGGCCACCTGACCAGAGTGACAACCCGGCACCAGACCAGAGAAATCCAAATCAAAAACACTAGAGAGAAAGCGAGAATCACATGCCTACGATTCTTACTGATCCGGTGAGCGATGTGGACATTCTGCAGGAGCGCCGGGTCGTTGACATGGACCCTGTGATCAAGCAGCTTGAGCCCGACGACGCTCCGTTCACCGTCATGCTTAGCCGCGTTGCTTCGCGTCCCGCCAAGAGCCAGAAGGTTGAGTGGCTGTCCGACGAGCTTATGCCTCGCCTGACGACTCTTGACAATGGCGGCAATGTTCTGAGTGGCGACACGACGTTTGACGTTGCTACCGGCACGGGTGCGTACTTCCGCCCGGCGGACATTCTTCGTATGTCCAACGGCGAGAACGTCAAGGTTGTGTCCGTTTCGACTGACACCGTGACGGTTGTCCGCAGCATTGGTGACGTGGCCGCTTCGACGATCACTGACGCCACTGACATTATCAAGATTGGCAACGCTAGCGCCGAGGGCGCCACGCTTGGCCAGATCAAGATGACGCAGCAGGTTGCTGATTACAACTACTGCCAGATCCAGCGTGATCCGCTTGGTTTCACCAACACGCTGATCAACTCGGATCTGTACGGTGGTTCGGAGCCGGCCTACGAGGCCAAGAAGAAGCTCATGGAGCATCGCCGCCAGATCGAGAACACGCTGTTCTTCGGACAGCGCGACCTCGACACGACCAACGTGATCGGCTATTGCGGTGGCCTTGTTGACTTCATCTCGACGAACATCACCACCCTGACGAACCCGTACACGCTGACGGAGAGCATCTTTGAGACGTTCCTCCGCTCGGGCTTCCGCTACGGCTCGCGCAACAAGGTGCTGTTCGCGTCGCCGCTGATCGTGTCGGCGCTTTCGTCCTTCCCGCTTGGGAAGCTCGCCCCCGACTCTACGGGTCCGAGCGTCAAGGACTACGGCGTCTCGCTGCAGCGGTACATGTCGTCCGCTGGCGACACCGTCCAGATCGTCACCAAGCGCGACTGGCAGGACTACTCTCAGGCCGCTGGCGGTCAGGGGACGTGGGCCTTCCTCGTCGACATGGATGACGTGTCCATGCGTCCGCTCCGCAAGACGGCTCTCCTCCCCAACCGGCAGGCGCCGGACGAGGATTCCGTCAAGCAGGAGTACCTGACGGAGTACAGCCTTCAGGTCGGGATCGAGAAGAACCATTCGATCCTGAAGAGCGTGACGAACTACTAGAAACAGTAGTCGAATCCCGAGCGCAAACTGGGAAACCGTGTGTGGTGAGAGCGCTCCTCGCCACACACACAACTAGAGGAGCAATACCTTGCGTTTTGTCAGCCGATCAGCCAACTACCGCGTAGTTGTCCGACCCGACGACGAGTACGAATATTACGAAGAGGTAAAGGGAAACCTTATGCCCAAGAAGGTTGCCCGCCCGGCCCTGACCGCGGAATTCCGGCACGGCATGGTCCCCCCCGACGAGTCGTACGCCGCAATGATGCACTGGTCCGGCATGCCTTCTAATCGCACGGACCCCGAGCGCATTGACGCTTCTGGCCGCAGCATCCCCGGCATTTACGGAGCGCTTCCCTATCAGCGCCCGGTAACGCTACGCAACAGCGATAACCGCATTATCGGCGTTACCAACCCGAGCCGTCCCGACAATCGCTTTAGCTTGTTTGACACGGCTTGGATTACAGATCCGGATGACCGGCAGTACATGGAGGATGCGCTTCTTTCCTCAGACGATTACGGCCTTTGGTTCATCAAGGTCGAGAAGGAACCGATCCCGGTGCCGTGGCCAAACTACGACAAGGTTCGTCGCCGCGGAAACAAGACCATTCCCGATATCATTGTCGAGCGCGTTGCCGAGGACGGTTACGACCTCGAGCATGTCATTGCTTACGAAATGTCCAAGCTAAACCGCGAGGACGTTCTTGAGGCGCTGTATGCGCTACGCGACAAGATGATCGAGAAGGAGAAGACAGAGGCGGCTCTGCAGGTCGAGGTCGCCTAATGTCTGAACCTTGGCGCAGGCCAATTCGTGCGCAAGCGGAAGAGACCGTCGGGTTTTATTCCGGAGAACCCAAGCGATCCTTGCTGTGGTACATCAACGGTCCCAATTCTGAGGATGACGAAAAGCGTTTGCGTGACGGATTGGCCTGCGTTGAGTGTCTAACCACATTCCCGGCGAAGCCCGAACTCGCTAATATACGAGTGTGGAAAAAGTACGCGCACGAATGGAATCATTTGCGTCCAGAAAAGGACACAATGGTTTTGATTGCAAAGGGCTTGTGTCCTACGTGCGCCTCAGAGGTGTCTCCTGAAATGTTTGCGTTTGCACACAGAGGCGTAGACCCGCATAAGCCGAAAAGCTGGGACGAGTTGTAATGGCTACATTTGTGCAGCTTAAGACTCGCGCCAAGCAAATGGCCGTTACGTCTGACGATACCGAGGCCGGCCTCATCGTCAATGACGTGTACAGGGACGTCGTTGTCCAGTCGCAGACGCTATGCAACACGACCACCATCAGCCTGACTGGCGGGGCAAACAGCACCACGCTGAACATCAGCGACCTCGGAATGATCCAGTACATCACTTATCGCGCCCTTGGTCAGACGCAGTCGTACATTATCGAGCCGTCCTCAATTGAGGAAGTTATTCAACTTGCCGCTGTAAACCCCAGTGGCGTTGTTCGCAAGTACGCCCTGCAGGGACTTTTCGACTTGTACCTGTGGCCAACGCCGCAAACCACTGGCGACGAGCTCACAATTTATTACGCCGCCACTCCAGACACTCTTGTTGATTCCGCGCCGGGCGCGGGAGAGGAAACAACCCCGTCTGCAATCCCCGCACAGTGGCACCACCTGCTTAGCATTGGCGCCGCCGCAAGGCTTGCTGATGCTGTGGGCGAAGACCTCGAGCTTGGCATTGCGCTACAGGCAAAATACGATCAGATCTTTACGCGATTTACTGGCTGGCTGAACATGCGTCACGGTAGAGGGACCCAGCGAATGAGCAGCGGTTATGTCCGCAACGTCGGCCTTCCTCCTCACGACCGAAGCACGTACTTCAGCGGGCAGTATGAGTCTTAAAACGCTTATCAAAAACTTTCCGCGTTTCTATAGCGGAATGGTCAGCGACGTTCCTCATACGGAAATTCCCGACGACGCTGTTTTTTATGCGGAAAACGTTGTCTTTACAAGAGATGGCAACATTAGCAACCGCGGCCCAATTTACGATAGCTTTACTTCCGGCACGCCCAACCGCCCAGCTAACGGTGGTGCCTACGAGTCTATTGGCTATGCCAACACGCCCGAACAGAACGCTACATCCGCAACGTATATTTCTCCCACCGAGTGGCCAACCGGAGTTGTGGTTCTACCGTGGACTGGCGATTCTAAAAATGGTGGAACCAGCACGCGCATCTTGTTTGAAACTTTTAATGCGACTCCGCGTTCTGGTTTGTATACCACTATTTCCACGTGGGACTCAGAGTATTCGGATTTTGAAGACAACGCCGTATCTACAACTATCCCAATTGGGATTGTCCCCGGCGAAAGCGTGGGGAAATCGTTTGATTATTTTGGGAATGCCGGATTTCCCGTAGGGACCCAACCGTTTCCCGTACAGGAAAATTACGATTTTTCCGAGTATGAGCAGGTTGGCCAGACGGGAGTTGTTGTTTACTCCGGATACCCCAATGGTGGCGACAATACTGTTGCTCCCGAATACGGGTACTACCTTGTAAGTGGAACGGCGGTAATTACTGCTGGATCTTCGGCGCTTACACTAACAACCCCAAGCTGGGGACCGACGCTTGCTGATAGTTCGTACCTTGTTGGCAAATGGATATACATCACTGACGGCACAAACGAGTACCTTGGTCGCGTTGTCCGCAGTAAAGACTCTACAAATTATGAGATTTCTCCAACGCCGACAAAGAGCATTACTGATGATGGTGCTTCCCCCAACCATATGACGCGAGTGTCAAATTATGTTTGTCCGTGGGGATGGGGAATTGAAACTGGTGGCGGCGCTATTCCTACATATGCCGCGTCTGGTTGTGTGCATCAGCAGCGCATTGTTCTTGCTTGTACTGAGCCGCACAAATACTCGAGCGTTGAGGCGTATACAAACAGAACAAACATTGGTAACGCTTTTTACTACGGAATGCTTACGCAGGTTGATAGTTCACAATTTCCCGTAAAGAATCGCGTCAATACAATTTGTTGGAGCGCATTGCGTGATGACACGGCAACGGCGGCTGTTTCAACAGTTGACGGAGAGATCCCTCTGCTTCGCGGCGGATGGCCGAAATCCCAGTACATCACGCTTGACACGCTTGGCATTAGCGCCATTGTTTCTATTGATGCCAATAACCTCCTTGTGCTTTGCATTGACAAGGTGTTTCTTATTAGTGGCGAGCTTGGAACGATCCTTCCCAATAACAACATCAGCCAGAGTAGTTTTAACGTGCGTCTGCTTACCAGCAGCTACACGTGCTGGTCTGACGCAACCGTTCAGGTTACGCCTTACGGCGTTTTCTTTGCTGACAATAAGGGAATTTATCTGACGGATGGAGCTAAGTTTGTTTCTGTTCTGCAGAATCGAAGCCGCGATTTCTGGCAAAAGTTTTGTCAAAAAGCAACGTTTGCCGGAGAAACAGCAGAAGTAGACATTAATGGCGTTACGGAACCAGTCAGCATTGTAGCTCCCACCGGTAGTGCGTTTATCAACGGGTCGTACTTTATTTGGTTTGGCGCGGTTCAGGGTGGCGAAGGAACAACCACAATTGTCACGCCAACAAAATATGGTTTTCAAGTACAGGCAGACGCTAATTTCGCGTTTTCAATTGTTACGACAGAGCTGACATACAACGAACGATACCCATCGTTTGGATACTCAATTGAAATTCCCGACACTGGGAAAATACTGACGCATAGCATCACGTCAAATCGCGGCCTAGACAACGTTCGGATGGACGTTCCCAATCTTGACAAGCTGCGTAACCCAACCATTGATCCGTTTGATTGCACAACCGGAGTAACCGGAGGTTTGGGGATCTACTCCGAGATTATTACGAAGGCTATTTCGTTTAGTAACGGGGTCAATGCTCGATTGCGCAAATCTCTTGTGAGCTACATCGCAAAAGCCGGTACGTATTCGACAAATAGTGGCGGGGTCGAAATTACAACCTCAACCAATTACATTGACCGTTGGTCGTGGAACGTATCTGGGTACAACATGGACCAGACAATTGCTCCGACAACGTACGTCGCGCCGATTATTGAGGATTCTCAGGTGCGTATTGATTACGTTCCAAACAATCTTCCCGACAATGCCGCAACAAGCACCAACCCCAACATTTCGTCGTCGTTCTACATGAAGTTTGTTTCGCGCGGAAACAATTTCACCATTCGTGACTTCACGTTACTCTATAACGAAATGCGAATTGGAAAGCTGAACCGCTAATGCCTGCTTTTCCTGATTTTCCCGAAGACTCGACCGCGCTTGGTTCTCAACCAGACGCGGCCCAGATTGAATACATGCGCGTTGCTCTTGCTGGCGCAGGACCGATTCCGACTGCGGTTCTTTACAACAACGGCAAGGCCCTCAACGCCGCAATTGTCGCCGCAACTGGTTCTGCTGGCACGACTGGTGGCGGCGGCGGTGGTTGGAATGAGCCCCTAATGCTGATGGGTGGATGATGGCTAACGAGTATCGCAATATTGCACAGATTTCTCCGGGCGCCAGCGCCGGGACGGACCTGTATACGTGCCCCGCTTCTACTAACGCAATCGTTTCAACGCTTGTTGTCTGCAATCAGAACACTACGAATCAAACGATTCGTGTTTCTGTTCGTTCTGGAACGGCAGCTTCGGGTGCTGGTACGGCAAGCCTTGGAACGGCCGGTTCGCCCAGCACTAGCGCGTATGTGCTGTATGACCAGATTGTTTACGCAAAGAGCTCGCTTACGTTGACGCTTGGCGTTACGCTTACTGCAGAGGAAGTCGTTACCGTTTATGCGAGTGCTACCGGTGTTTCGTTCCTGCTGTTCGGTTCTCTTGTGACGTAGGCCGCCATGACCGTTACGGTTGTCAGCGGACAGTCTCAGATAGATACGTTCCCCGTCGGAACGATTATTGCTTGGCACAATGCTACTGCTCCAGCGGGGTGGCTTGTATGTGACGGCTCATTGCAGCCTATTCAGTCGTATCCCGCACTGTACGAGACCATTACAAACAATGGCACAACGTTCCCGTACGGAGCCGACTCTGGCGGAAGTTTTCGTCTGCCTAACTTGACACAGAGTTGTTTTCCGATTGTGCCAACCACAACGCCAACGCTTCCAGCTGGGGCAAACTCCAACGTTGGTGCCACAACCTCGCTAGCAAACCATAGTCACGCGTATTCGCTAAACCACAGTATTGGTGCCTCGGGGACAGCTAACAGGCACGTTGATCACAATTTGGTGAACGCCCTTTGGAATGTTGTTAATACCAATAATCACAATATGCAGACAAACATTGGCGCGGTTGGTGGCAATGTAAACGCAGGCGCGAACGGCAATCTTAATACCGCGTTCCGCGGCCACCTTCACGCCACAAACCAAGGAAACCAAACAACCAACTCGGAACACACTCACCAACACAGCATTAGTGGCAGCATAAACAACTCTCTTGCTGGTGGTTCTTTGCACGCACACAATTTCAACGTCAGCTCTCCGACTAATTACACGTTTACAAACAATCCGCTAGTTGCGGCAATTCAGTGTGTGTTTATTGTTCTTGCTAGCGACACAGAGGTTGTGCAGTCAGTATGACGTTTGTTGCTGCGCATGCTGGTTTGCCAATGGGTGCCCTTCCGGTGGGGGCAATGATTCCTTGGGCTGGCTTAGAAGCGGAAGTCCCCGTTGGTTGGATTGTGTGCGATGGGGGGTTTGTTTCGCGGTCAACGTATGCAGCGTTGTTTTCGGCCATTGGAACAACGTATGGCAACGGAGATGGAACTGGCACAACGTTTAGTCTGCCTCAACAGTACGCTGCTGGCCCTCTTGGTGGCGGAAAATATTTGCTCGGATCTAACACGGCTGGGAATACCGCCAATGCCAATGTTCACTCACATGCTTCGCAAACGCTAAACACCAATTTTGGTGTTATTTCGGGCGGCACCGAAACTCACTTTCACGGTTCTTCTATTGGGATATCCGCCGTTAACATCAATCACACGCACAATCAGAACATTGGTTTTGCCACGGGCAACTCGAACAGCAACGCCGCCAAGGCAGCGGGTAACACTGTCGGGCTGCAGGGTTCGGCTCACGCCCATAACGTTGGCGGCGGGTGGAACGCAACGTCGTGGAATCACACGCACAATATTAATGCCGCAAACAATTCGAGCTCTAGTGGAGACGCGGCTCATACGCACGGCGACAACACAAACATCAATAACAATTTGCGGTCACAGGGCTCAACCGGAGCTAGCGGTTACGGTAACCACGAACAAAACAATTTTGAAGTCGTATTTATCATTAAGGTAAAATGAGTCGCGTCAGTGAACATATTCCCCCGGGGACGATGGCGCTTTGGGCTGGCGGCGCTGGACAATATTCCGCATCCGATATCCCAGCTCCGGGATGGTTGTATTGTGACGGCAGGGTGTTAAACGCAAGTGACTATCCAGCGTTGTACGCAAATATCTCAACGCGATACAACATTGGTGGAGAATCTGCTGGAACGTTTCGCATTCCGGGGCAAGGCGGCTATATGACAAAAGGCGGTGGTGGTGCTGCGAGCCGCAACACGGGAGGGGCGGTTCCGTCTTTGCATTCGCATACCGCTGGCGTGGTAACAAACACAAACTTTAATACGTTGCCAAACGCCAACAACACGCACAGCCACGCGATTAACTCGAACACCACAAGTGACGGTGGCAATCATTCGCATGGCAACAATGCTGGTTGCAGCAACAATACTGCTGGGAACGTCAATCGAGCGGCCGGCAACGCAAACGCGCACCTGCAGGGGCACAGCCATAATGTTGGAACAAACTCTAGCGCCGCTGGGACGCATAACCATAATGGTAGTTACAACAAGGCCTTCTCCACTTTCGACGATATTACTCACGGTCATTCTTCGCCAAACGTTTCGTCCAGTGGAAACGCTAACTTCCCCAATGCGGCAGCTACTCAGCCAACATTTGCCATATGGCACATAATTAAGACTTGAGGAGACAATGACACGCAATCAGCAAATCCTATTGATCATGTCGTGGGCCAGATCGTTTCACGGTTTGCATCTAGACGATTGCGTCATGCTTGCCGCTCGCGTTCTCGACGAGGATTTTGACGGTTCGATTGCGGATGCTGATCCCGCAGACGTGATGCGCAACATGGACAAGCAATATTTCAAGTCGCAAATGTCTGGAGAGGTAAGCGTTCCCGAGAGTGGGCACGTTCCGACGTGGGAAGAGTATGGCTTTGTGCGGCTTCCGCTGCGAGCCCAGCCCGGCGTTCTTATTCTGAGCGACGACACGATTGTGGATGCTGCGACGCTTAGCGAGGAGCCGTTGACGCTAAGGAGCGGTGGCACCATTCCGGTACTGCCAGAAGCTGAACGCAGCGTCGTGTTGCCGATTGTGTTTGCTGACCCTGTCGGCATTGACCAAGACGGCATTGACGAGCTTGTCGACAATCCCCCCGAGGTGTTCGAGCCGCAAACGCATATTGAGCAGGTAGCGGTTGACTCGTACAATCAGATTGTTGTTGACAATCTCGCCAACCCACGGCCGCCGCACGATCATTCCCACTAATGGAAATCCAGTTTCTCGCCAGTGGCGAAGAATACCGTGAGGCGTTTGACGCTCCCGTTCCAGCGGCAAACGTAATTCCAGAGTGGTACAAGCGTCAGGGCGGTTATATCGACAACGAGAAGCGCATTTCCGAGCTGGGAATGTACTCGTCAACGATTAAGCACTGCATGCCTGCGCTCGACGCTATGACCGCTGGGTATATTTTGACGTGCCCGTGCGACATTCACGTCACCAGTAATACGCTTGAAGAGGGTGTTTCAACGGCGTGGCCCGTTGATCGTAAGATTGTCGATTCGCATTCGCCACAGCAGGTTTCAGAATTTAACATTGATGTAGATGTGTGGAATCCGGCCGTGCTCAAGCTGATTAACGAGTGGACAATCGTGACACCGCCCGGATACTCGACTTTGTTTACCGCGCCATTTTGGAGAGAGGAAAAGCGTTTTATGGCGTTTACTGGAATTGTGGATACGGATAAATACCCACAACCGGTGAACTTCCCGTTCCTTGTTCGTAATGGTTTTTTGGGAACGATTGAAAACGGGACGCCATTTGTGCAGCTAATCCCATTTAAGCGAGACGAATGGGAATCTGTCATTGGAGTCAACACACAAGCCAATGCTGGTAAATGGCTACGTGTCACCCGTGATACGATCCACAGGTACAAGAAGAATTTTCGCGTCATTAAGAAATGGTCTTAGGAGGACCAATGATTACTGCCCACATTGTTAATATTCCCGCAATTGACCTTGTCCATCACACCATTATCTTTGGTGCTGGTGTGGTGGTTGGGTGGTGTGTGCGCGTCGCTGTTCGTAGTCGTGCTCGCTGAGTAGTACCTGTTGCTGGTACAATCAAATTGTGAATTTGTACTCGGCGCAACGCACAAACTTTCAGCCGACAATGCCGCGGATTGCGACGCAGCCCGGAGCTCAGCGGCGTCCGGAAATTCCGAGTATGAACCGGGGGAAAAAGAATCCGGTTAATGACATTCTGCTTACGCTTATGCGGAGGTACGTAGCCAATGGCCGTTAAGCCTCTTCAGAGCGTTACTCGTTCGAGGCGAACGCCCAAAGAGGGCGACGCTCGCGTGAAGCCCAACGGCATGCGGCAGGTGTACCGCAATGGGAAGTGGCGCAACGTTGGTGTTGTCCGCCCGGGCAAACTACCCGTTTCGACACCGCGCACCACGTTGAGTACCGGTGGCGGGTCGAGCGCTGGAGGCGCATCCGGTTCGGGGTCCACGGTCACGCCTCCAAGCACTCGCCCCATTACGATGGAAGACATTCTTAAGGACCCGACGATGCAGGCCAGCGTTGACGCTGGACTTGCGCCAGAGGTAACAAATCTTTTCCGCCGCATGGGACTTGCCATTACCCCCACAGGGTCTCAGGATTGGGCAACCATTGCACAGTTGTTTAACCCGGAGGCTTATGGTGGCCTTGGCGCTAATCGCGCACTCAGTGTCGGCGGCAGAACTATCACTGGGTGGGGAGACGTTTCCGGTATTGAAACCGGAGTCCCGTCCACAAAC
>Ga0070749_10002123_pt1 | contig 13341 bp, 24 predicted proteins | sample VirMetDEL_Nov_18_FD_75180 | JGI IMG/M metagenome (GOLD analysis project Ga0070749, IMG submission 75180) | Aqueous microbial communities from the Delaware River and Bay under freshwater to marine salinity gradient to study organic matter... | ecosystem: Environmental > Aquatic > Marine >...
AACTACATCTGCACCACCACCAGAACCTTCTTGCAATCTTTTCTCTAAATCACCATATGGATCTTGGGCTTTACTTAAATAGCTTTGAAAATCAGAAAACGATTTCGCACCAACTTTAGACATCGCATAATCTGCTTCCGCCCATAAATCGACTCTAGCTCTATCCGGTGCAGATAGGTCTGCATATTTTATTTTCCTATCTCCCCCGAAAGTTTCTTGACCAGTTCTTATTCTAGTCCCGTATCCTGAATGGTATATCTCTGGCATAATATTCTCAATCTAGTCTCAATAACTCATTTGTCAAGTCTTTGGGACTCAACTGAGTCTCAATAGTCAAGCAAAAAAACTCATCGGTATAAATAGTCATTGACATTTTTAACTACCCGTTGTCTTTTCTTTTCGGTTTCCTTGTCTCGGTATCTTCTTACACTTTGACACATATATCTAAAAGCATCGGCACTATCAGATGCCCAATCGTGAACATCATGGTCAATATAAGTTCCAGCCATATCATCCCACTTTCTGTGATAAGCTCTCAGGCAATCTAAGCCATGCTCACACTTCTTTTTGTCAAAGTAGCACCGATATAAAGTAGCCCTAACATTCTCTATGCCCTCATCTTTGGATATTTTAGGCAATGGTGTAAATCTAATACCCAAATCACTAGCCATTTTAAGACGACTCTTACCTCCACCTAACTCTCTCACATTAATATCATGCGGTGCGTAATGTCTGGCATATACGTAATTCTTCTCTTTTACTACCTTAATATAATGCGATAAGTCCTTATTATTGTTCTCGTAATGGTCAATAACTCGGATCTGACTACCGTATTGTTGATAAAACCATATTGCAGTATTGTCATTTACACCCAAATCCCATGCAGTATTTACCTCTAAGTTGCTTTCCCAAGGAACTTCTGTGATCTGTCCATCTGCCTCAATCTTGTTTAACACCTCAGAATAATAACTACCCTCAATCGGTGCATCACTATCACAGTAATACTCTGACTGAATCTTCTCTTCAGTCATCCCATTAAGTCTCTCTCTTCTCAATAACTCGTCAATATCCCATCCAGTATCTCCCTTAGTATCCTCAATAGTTAGCTTCTGAGTGAAATATCCATTCTTAATGCCCTCACCCTGCCATGTGTCAAATAACTTAATCGCATGGTTCTTACCACGTGGTGTAAAGATCATACAACACCAACCACCATTCTCGTTTAACATAGGACTGAGATATTGCCATGTAGATGCTCCCATTAAAGGGAACTCAGACAACACCACCCCAACAGGACCAGCACCAACCAAAGAATCACTATCTGCGCCAACCAAACGATATGTAGCACCGTTTTTGAATTTAATAATCTTTTGTGTCTCATAAACATGATCTATTAACTCAGGTGGAAAATGATCTATGTATTTGCGACCCTCCCTAGTCTGACCCTCCCATATGCCCTTAATCGCTTGCTCACGACTAGGAAATATATGCCAGTATACACCCGGTCTTTCAACTATCTTAGCACAGATTAAATTGATACAGAATAAATCCTTACCCGCCCTTCGATGCCACTGAAACATACCATACCTGCCACCATTCATAAAATAATCCCATGCAGGTAATTGATACCTTCTCGGTATCCAATTATACGGAATCTCAATGTTCGCCATTATATTACCTCAATTTCAATTTCTAGTTCATTGCCAATATCAACAGCAAACTGCTTTCGCTCTTTCGTATCCCTGTATGGTTTATCTCTCCTATTGGTCAATTGGTCAATTTGATTATACTTTCTATACTTACTTCTCCAAGGTTCTGCATAATATTCATCTCCAACACCAACAACTATAGCAGAATCAAATCCCATAGTCTTTGCTAAAGATATTGCGCTACTTATCGTAACTCTACCCTTATTGTATAAAGTATTTTCTATTAAAGGAAGCATTATTCTAGGTTGATATAAATGCATACCCGGCAATGCCCAATTAGATATAGGTGCTAAAACCGGGATTCTTTTGTGTAATTCACTTTTCAATAACCATATTTTATTCGCTGCATCTGGTCCACATATCCCAATGTCTACCCTATAAATTACACCAACATCATTTATCCCAATTCGAAACCTATTATCAAATTCATAATTATTAATACTTTCTCCCTTTCCAAGTATATAGCAACTTCCAGATTTCGTATTTCTAAACTGCTCAATCATACTCTTCCTCTTCTAATAAATCCATCTCTTCAGCCCAATCCTCATATGCCATTATTATATCCTCTTGAACATCAGGTGGCACTTGCCAAGGAAATCCCCACAAATCACATATCATGGTCTGCCATGCAAATAACTCATAGTCCAAGGTCCTTCCGGTATCACCATGTAGTATCTAGGACTGCCAACAGAATACGTCACATCATCCAAATACTTATACCACTTGCCACTCTTCAACTTTAACATACATACCTCACCATCCACATACGCAACATATTTACCATTGCGCTTCGGATCTCCATGTATCTTAACGTCCTTCCAGTGAGTTAACGACTTCTCATTAACCTTATTCTCTATCTTCGGTAACTCCGCTATACTCATCTGTATATTTCCTTTAACTTATTGCTCATTGCAGAGGTCATCCTATCCAACCCGTATCTTCTACAAATTTATTCCAACAATCTATCCTAGCCTGTAGCAATCTTGACCTACAATCCTCCAACTCACCCTGCAATTCAAAGAACCTATTCCTCAATTCCTCGGTGCTATTACTCTCAATTATTCCATACTCCACCGGAACATTAACTTCAAAACTATCTCCCGTTACCGGATCTTTAAAACTTCTTCTCATCCCTTGTCCTTTCATCCCTCAGTAACCTCCGGCACTTCCCGCCATTCTTCACTACCATCCATATATACCCACTTCTGCATCAATACCTTTATTATAGTCTGAATATTAAATTCCTCACTTACTACAACCTTCTCTTCCCAACGCAAATACGCTGTTGGCTTCCAACTGCTCTCCATGCCACTCATACATCTATTACCTCTCCGTTCTCATCTTGTTTAAACTTCTTAGTCACTATGTTAAATGTGTAATCATGTGTTTCCTTCTTCTCAACACTCTTCTTCTTAGCATATGCCTTCTCTACCAACTTATCCAAAAATGTTAACCTCGTCTTGTCATCTATACTGCCATCACCTCCATCACGACTATACAAAATCTCTACCATCTCCTTTAAAGGATCTATACCCAAACTCTTTAAGTCCGTTACCAAATCCTCCATGTGCTCCTTCTCAGTCTTACGACCACGCTCAGGTATTATCTCATTCCTACTCTCAGCTACTACACTAGGAGGTATCTCAACTCGATCAGGTAATATCTTACTCTTAACCTTCTTCTTGCTAGACTTACGCACAGGCTTCTTCTTCTCTAAGCCAGCTAAACGAATTAACTCTTCTTGAGGTATGCTCATAACTAAACGGTATCTCATAAAGTAGGTTATTGAGATTGAATGTCAAGAAACATTGTATTTCTCAATCTTCCATCCCTCCTTATTTACACGACCACTGTAATATACAATGTGATTTATACTCTTACCCAAAAATGCAGCAGCTTGCTTTAATGATCCTAACCGATATTCCTTTCCATCTTTAGGATCTGTCAACTTAACCTCAACTAAATTCACCTTCGGAGCATCTACCTTATACTTCTTCCTTATCCTACATACCGTAGAATTGGACACACCAAACTTAGACATAAATTCTTTGGCTGTATATTTCCCATATGCCAAATCCTTTTCATCCTCTATCACTATCTTCCTCTTCCAATCTTTACCAAGATTATTATATTTCTTTCTAGTCAAATGACTCCAATTCCTTCCTGTTTTTATCCCAGATACAGTCCCCTCAGATACTCCAAACTTCTTTGCAATTGATCTATAACTATCAGTGGCATTGAATATATCCAACACATCCTTATCGGTCAATTTAGAAGAAGGACTCTCTTCTCCCTTATAAGTCCACATCCTATGCTTACTATGATCGTGGTTTTCTCGCCTAGTCACCCACTCCAAATTACTTACATGGTTATTACTCCTGTCGTAATCTATATGATTAACCTCTATCCTGTCAGGATTGTCACATTCTATGAAACACATAGCCACTAAACGATGAACTCTATACTTCTTGCCATATCCAGAAGCATCTAACATCGTAACTGATAAGTAACCCTCTGGTATCTTAGTTTGCTTCAACTCCTTTGACCCCTTAAACACACGACCACAGTCACTCACTTGATATTTAGGGTTTAATGGAAATACTCTCTTATTCATAATAGTAAAGTAAAATAAGCATTTCGTGAGTGTCAAGACGCATACAACCTTTTTCCAAAATAGACATCGGGTACGTTTAAGTCGGGTTGACTAAAGTCAAAATCAGGATTCCCCCCTGCCACCCCTCTCTTGGCGAATCTCAAGGCAATCTCAATAAAAATCGTGAAAGATAGTTGCAATTGGACATAATGGGTAAAGTGCGAAGTCATTATCTTACAATTACTTACATGATTAAGGCACAATAAAAGCCACATCATTACTAATGTAGCTTGAGTGTGTGGACATAAGTCAAGAGTCCTTATCTCTTTAAACACACGTTATTAATACTGTTTACCTACCTTTATTACTAATTAATAGGATCAACTCTAATTAAGTTCTCTTTTTTAAGTTTACCCAATGCACGTTGGAATGATTGTTTACATGTTGTTGGATACTGGTCTAAGAACTGTATTCTTAGGTCGTTGTATGGTATGTTCTTATTAACTCTAACAATCTCATACATGGTAGCCATGGCGGGTTTATTGGCTAGCTGGTGTTTTACTGGGTATTGATTAACTGTTACAATCTTATCTTGATGTTTGTTAATCTTAGCTTTTATTCCTAGTGCTCTGAGGATAACAGCTTTTTGTGGATCTGTTAATTGTTCTACGTTTTCAGGATAAGCGAACCATGTTGCGATTTGCACAGGAGATGCTTTAATATGTGGTCTAACAGCCATAAGTTGCAAAATGGATTAATTAATTAAAAGATCAGTTAGTGGTTTTGTCGTTCAGGTTTAGGCTATTCCATAGACCTTCACTTTAATGAGAATGTAATGAGATTGCAAGCTTTTTTACTAATGCTTGATATTCAATGGGTATTGAAATTCAGGTGTTTATAACTTGAGAATTTATCAATGACTTATGGGGCTGATTTTTTGATAAAATGTCAATTTAGTGTAGTTACGTTATTTTTTTGGTAATTAAAACTAATGTAATTGCACTTAATTGGGCATAAAAAAGCCTATAGCGTTTATACTATAGGCTCTTTATATTGGCTAATTGATTATCTTATTCATATTTTTCCCTATACTTTCTTCCACATTCAGCTATTACATTTCTTTTAAAATATGAATTGTAGGCTTCTATTATATGTTGTGGCTTCTGATAGTCATTAATGTTTGAATATTTTTCAATCCATTCTTTATTTAAATAAGTAGTTCCTGTTTTTAGGCATAATCTTAATTTATTTTTCTCAAAATATTCTAATACTTCATCTAAAAACTCTTTATATCCTGTTTTATCATAATCATATAAAAAGGATTCACTTATGCTGTTTTTGTGAAAATATAAATATTTCATATCACATCCCCCAGTAAAACATTAGCGAGTAAACCGCTATTATTACCTGCAGTCCTAAAACCACCATTGCCATATTAAAGATGGCTTTGGCTAGTTTGTAGCGTTGGTTCCAATTGTATTTGATAAGTTGTCTCATGCCAGTTCCTTTTCTAAATCTAACTCAATTTGAACAAATGATTTTTCAACGCAAAAAACATAATCAGTTAGCCACAAATTAAGATTTCCTTTTTTCCACTCATCAATTTGGGGCTTAATAGCTGCAGTTCCTTCTTTATCTTCAGTTTGGCTAAAGCTTATATAACTATCTGATAAATGAACTGAATCTATGTCTAAATAATACTTTTCAGCCAATTTATTTATTAATTCTTTCAAGCTAATAGCAGTTATATCAATTCTTTCCTCATGTTTAATTTCTCTAGTATCCGGTAGACAACCTTTTTCAAAATCATCCACTTCAGTTTCTATGATTATATATTTTGCTGAATATTCAGTATAAAGTTTATTTGTATCTGGATTTTTCATTGTTTTACTTTCCTTTTGGTATTAAATATTCTCTTTCTACTTTCTTCGCCTCATTCATTGCAGCCGTTTTTATAAACTGACTTGCGCTTACTCCTAGTCTTTTAGCAACGTCAAAGATATAGTTTTTATCCTCTTCATTAATTTTAAGTTCTAGTCTGTTGTTTGCTAACTTCTTTTGATATTTATTGCACATGATTACTTTACTAGGTTATTAATTACTGATTGTGCCACTTTTTTACATTCTTTATATGGAATGCCTATATAATTTCCGATATGTCTTGATGTAGTTTTGCTATAATACTCTTCAGTGGCTACATATCCTTGACCAGATATGAATGCTGCTACTGGAGTTTCATAACTGAAGAATACTTCATTATGACCTACATTAACTACTGTTTGATTTGCTGCTATTGATTTTAATTTCATCGTTTTATTCCTAATTTGAGTTAGTATTAATAAGATACGTATAATTGATACGTATCTTTATATACTTATCAAGCTATTTTTTAATCTTTTTTCGCAATATTCTGTAAAGCCTTGATTATCAACAGTTGAAAATTGCAAGTTTTTATTGCTGTAAGGGTTGAATAGTGGAATAGTAGGAATCACCATATAAAAATAGTGGCTTCATTCTTGAAAATCAAGTTGCTGCTTTTAAAGATGTATTAGATTTAAAAGACTACATCTTTAGTTAAAGGTAAGAAACGATTCAAAACGCCTTACCTTTAAATTTGATGAAAGAAAAATGTAAATGCAACCGACTTGCAATAATATGTTATTGAGATTGGGTTGAGAATGGACAAAAAAGGCTCGTAGTTTGACGTACGAGCCGAGGATGCGACTTTCATTTTATGATTTTACAATTTCTCTATCCTGACTTGAATTAGACCAGTTTCCAGATCCGCAATTTGCTTAAAAGCTATCATTGAGAGGTCAATAGCCCTGTTTAGACGTTTAGCAGGTCCTCTATCTGTCACAGTGACCACGATATGCTTACCATTTGCTATGTTAGTGACTTTCAGCTTGGTGTTGAAAGGGTAGTGCCAGCTTGCACACGTGTATCTCCAAGGGTCAAACTTCTGCATATTAGCCATGTATTGACCTTCACATTCTTTGCCATACCAAGATGCTGTGTTAGCGTTAAGTGAATTAATTAGTATTAGTAGTGTGATGATATATTTCATAATTGTCGTTTTAAGCTATACTGTTGTGCCTAGAAGGGATTTTTAGACCCTACCCTATATATTGGTATCATTTTAATAGTAAAACGATTTCTAGAGCGTTATTTCATAGAACTTTTGTTCTACTCCTGAGAACCTAGTTGGAATTGTTATTCCCTTTGGACCTTTTTTGCATTTCACTTGGACTAGTGCTGTATCGAATACATATCCGGTATAACCCTCGTCTGGATCTTGACTTTCTCCATTAAACCGTTTCTTAGGTCTATGCTGCATGATGATTCTGGAAGCATCTTGTTCAATTGCACCGGATTCTCTGAGATCCGACATTCTTGGTTGTCTACCTTCCTTCTCGCAATCTCTGGATAGTTGAGCCAATACGACCACTGGTATGTTCTCTGAGATTGTCATAAGCCTGAGTTGCCTAGATATGTGAGCTATTTGCTGCTCTCTGACTACTCTGCTGTCTGTTGGGACTATGAGTTGGAGGTAGTCAACTATGACCATATCGCATTTACCCATTGCCTTGTAGGCTTTTGCTTTGCCAATGATCTGTTCAACCTTACATGGTGAGCTTACGATGTGCATATTTCCATGATGAGCTTGGAGATTGTTTGTCCACTCCTCAACTCCACAGTATTCCAAGTCATCCATTCTTTTGCCAGTATCTTGAAGCATTTGAATCTCTGCAATCTCATCACTGTCAGTCTCAAAGCTGAAGAATAAGATATTGTTCTGCTCTCTGGCATTGGCATCCATTATCTGACAAGCCAATGAGGTTTTGCCGGTGGATGGTCTTGCTCCAATGACAATGAACTCAGATTTGCGTATTCTGGTGAGCTTAGAATCTGCTGTTGGTAGCCCAAATGTGTATGTTTTGTTGCTCTTGTCAGGATCTACAGCCATTTCAGCTAGCTTTAGAACCTCCTCCTTGACCGTTACGCTGTCTTTTTGCTTTGATCCGGTTAGTTTGCACAACTCAGCTATTGCAGTTTGGAGGTCTAAGCTACCTTTTTCTAAATTCTCCTGCATTTCTGCGAGTTTAGTTTTCAGAGTTCTGGTGCTATTTTCTTTGATGATACTGTCTCTGGCTTGGTAGTAGCTCAGTGAGGTTTCTACCAATTCATCAAGGTATCCAATGTGACTGTGATTTGCACCCTCTACCATCATTACCTCCATGTAATCGGCAGAGTCCAGCGTTATCATTGACCGATATACTTCTCTGTCCTGTGGCTCAGTGAGGTATTCTGGTGTTATTCCATGAGCAATTGCATCTGAGATTAACTCACCTTCTTTGAGGATTGATGCTAAGAATATTTGTTGTTTGTTCATTTAAGTCTATCGCTTAGAGTTTTCCATGCTAATGCTGCCGTTTGGGGAACTACTCCGTTTCCGAGAAGTCGAAGTTCGTCCACCCTACTGGCAACCCCATTAGCTGTTCTACCCATGCAGGGTTTAACTGTTCTTGGTTCTTCCCACTCATATTGTTGCTCTCCGTGTCTACTTGGGAATCGTGATTTAATATTGCATTTGGAAGAGTGTCCTTGGGGTTTCCTTTTCGTTCTTGCCGACCCTTTCCGCTTAGACCCTTGTGATCCCTCGCTGTTGGAGTAGCCCAGTTCGCTTCCTTCTTTGCATCCTGACATGCTTGATTCATCAATGGGTCTATCTGCTCTCTCAGATTCCACGGTCTTTCCCGATTCTTTCTCCCTCCCGTTGTCGCTTGCCTCTTCATCGCATCGTAACTGCGACTCGGTAAGTGATCCATTGTGTTCGGAGTAGCCCATGATAAACACTCTTTTTCTCTGGTGAGGAGCACCAACTTCTGACGCTGAGAATATTCCCCACGTTGCTCGGTAACCTCTCTTTTCCAAGTCTCCAATGACTTCTTGGAGTCCATTGTTGATATGCCCTTCCACATTTTCGAAGAACACAACTCTTGGTCGAATAACTCCGATTGCTCGTAAGATGTATGGGAACAAGTGTCTTGGATCTTCTTTTCCAAGTTGCTTCCCTGCAACTGAGAATGGTTGACATGGATAACCTCCAGTGAGGATGTCAACTCTGTCTCGAAAGACTTCCAATGGCAAGGTTTTAACATTCGTCCACACAGGAGCCGGAACCATTTGTTCTGCTTCCATCTTCGCAACCAAGTTGGCAATAGCGAAGGTTTCGATCTCCACATGAGCGATTGTTCTAAACTTGACTCCAGCAAGTTCAAGTCCTCTCTCGATTCCACCATATCCTGTGCAGAATGAGAGTAGTTGTAGTTCTTTGGTATTATCCACATTGTTCATCCGAAGTTGTAAAATTCCCTTTTCTCTTCTTCTACGTCCATCCATCTCTCTTGATTGAACCAAGTTGTCGGATGAGGTATGTATTGTTTTTCAACATCTCTCTGAGATTGAGCAAATCTAGTTACCTTTTCTTTGAGAATCTCAAATGATACTTTGGTTAATGCTTTCTCAATTGATTCAATTGCTTTAGCTCCACCAATCTTCTTTGGATATATGGAATATATCTCTTTAGCATTTACTGTTACAGTATCAGTAACAGTTACAGTAACAGCTTTTTTTGCTTTCTTTTGCTTTTTACCTTTTGGTCTACCACCCTTTTTCCCAGCTTCAGAACGCTTTTCTTTTATGTCTTTCCATTTGTCTAAATCCCTCTCCATCTGAGACTTGAATGTAGATGCCAACACACTCATTAAACCTAATAAAGCATTTGGTTTTTTTGCTTCATTTTGCTTTTCAGAATTTATATAATTACTGTATTCTAGTAGATGTTTAATTAACTCTCCGGCATCTTCATTACATAATTCCTGAAAGACCTGTAGGGAGTCATCGTATAATATAAAACCTTTTTTGCTCATAATTTACCTATAAAAAAACACAAAAAAATCATTGGGTGACAGGAGGGAAGTTAAAAACCCTCTACCAATGATCTCTTTGTGCAAAATTCACTTTTAACTTTTTCTACGAATTGAAACCGCCTGTCACAACAGTTACACGCATAACAATTGTTATTTATTAACCATTGTCAATACTTAAAAAGGGATAGAATCTCCATCTTCTTCAATGCTCACCACTTCCTGATTATTAGAACTCGGAATATTTCCATCTGGATGCGCTGGTGGGTTTTGTCTCTCATTCTTAGTGACCTTGCAAAATGCTCCATTCACATTAGTAAAATACCTACCTTTCCATTCTTTTGATCCGCAATATCCTGACATTTCTACAATATCACCTACTGCTGGCTTTACTGGTAACTTATCCTCTTTGAACTGTATAGTTATTGCCTGATCGTATTTACCATCATTCCACCCAACTGTTATAGCATACCATCCTTTGTTAATGTCGATATGAACACATTTTCCTTTAACTGATACTTTTGTTTGATTCTCACTCATTTTATTTGACTTATTGTTATTATTGATAGAAATTAATCACTTCTTAATTCATGTTTGCAAGTTAGTTAATACTATTCTCATTGTGTATTACTCTTCGTATTAAGCCCCGGTTTGTCGTTTCCGGGGCTTATTTGCGTTTATCTCTCACAATATACGGTTATTTCCACACCTGATCTTCCCTGTCTTTCTCTTTCTTGATAATGCTTTCGAGAAGATAAGCTAGTCACTTGAGAGTCATCTTTATAGATGAACCCAACTGTGGTAATTGCATCTAAAACCGCTTTTGCCAGATTATCTGTATCTGGCTTAGTAATGTGTGCCTGTGGACTTTTATCTTTGATATAAAGTTGCCCATTCTTCTTCCCAAAATGACTCTTAGGTCTTGGCATATAAAAATCTAACTCAACAACCACAGCGCCATCAGTAGGCTCATGTATGCCATCAAGAGATAAATATAGATCCTTAATCGTATCCATGATCTGCTTTTTCCACTTATTTGCCGTAGGTGGAGTATATATGCTGATAAAATTACCCATCTTACGAGCCTTAACACGTGGCTGTGCTTTTGGATTTCCTTCGACAAACAGTTGGATTCTTTTAGCTTTGTCATTAATAAATTCAATCATCATCTTCGATTACCTCTGGATGCTTGTTATAACAAAGTAATTCAGTGGTTTTCGCAATAAATCTAACAAGGTCATGCCTAGCATCTTGCTTGGTTAATTCCCAATTTCCTTCTGCATACCATCTTTTTTCACTGAGTAGAGAACCTTCTATTACAAATCGGTATCTCCACTCATTATTGATTATCTTTTTTAGTATATTAATCTTCATTTCTACGTGCTATCGTTTTATTTAATTTCAAACTCCTTGTCTGATGTTAGAAAATTAACCTTACCTGTTTGCTCTATCCTAGTAATAATATCTTCTTCTACTGAACAGATAATGCATATAGTAAATCCAGATATTACAAATATGATTATAGTTAATATTACTGATGTTTTAAATAATGCATCTATCATAACTTAATCTTCATTTCTACGTGCTATCGTTTCATCTAGACCTTTTATCGACTGATTTACTACACTTTTCGTTAGTTTTCGCCACTGTCTCAGGTTTTTGTTAAAATAGATGTCACCTTCTTTAATGACTCCCTCTGTTATTATTTTATGATTTAATGGGGCAACAGGTAATTTGCTGCCCTCATATAATTCTCTAAATGCCATCATACTCCTAGCTTCTTTAATTGCCAATCTGTTAAAATATCATCCAATACTGCAACTTCTTCTGCTTTTGGAAAGTCTGTATCAGCATAGCAATTAATTAATTCTCTTAGCTTTTCTTCCATAGTGTCCATTGCTGCACTCATTACAGCAGGTCCAATTTCCACGCATTGACTTTGGAAAGGATGTTGCTTTTCTACAAATAGAAAAACAAAATCACTCACTTTCTTTTTAGTGACCACCTCAACCAGTTTAGCATAGAACGCAGCTTGGATGTGATAGTTATACTTGATGATGTCATCTGCAACTCTCTCAAGTGGACTAGAAGTCGTTTTTAAATCCACTATGACATAACTATCAGGATTCTCTACAACCCAATCTGTTCGGCATTGTAGGAATATATCACCTAGTTTAGCTCTAAATACTGTCTCAGCTTTACCCTCTGCCAGCAATTCAACAGCTACCGGATTCTGCATAACTCCATCCATCATGTCTTGGATTAGAGAGTAGTCGGCTTCAGTAATAACCTCTCTACCTTCAGCTTTCTCACAAAACTCAGCATATGCAGCTTTTCCAGCTTTAGTTCTTTTATCAAATTTAGGACTAACTATATAATCTTTGTAGAATTGCTCTTGCCCCTCCAAGATATACGAATGAGCCGCTCTGCCCACTCGCATAGCATCTTCATTATAACTACGGGGATTAGTGCAAGACACATAATTCCCATAATAAGCACGTGGATCACCAATAAAAGACTTGAGCATACTGCTGCTGATAGCGTCTGTAGCATGGTATTGTTCGTTACTTTCATTGTCTATTACTCCTAAGTTCATATTATACTTCCTCTGTCTTTTTGTATTCCTCTAATAGTTCCATCATTTTTTTGCATTTTTCTCTATTTTTATTAAGTCCTACTTTATTGCATCTTCTAAATTTTAATAAATATTGATCTGGAGCATTTATAATAAACTCACAAAAGTCATAGTAATAAAAATTTACCTTTACTTCATCTAGTATCTTTTTATATGCGTTTAAAATATCCAATAGCGCATAAGTGTTGAAAGTTTTTAATATTTCATCAAATTTAGTTTTGAATTCACATTCTTTAGAATCAAACTCTTCTCTAAGTTTATTTATTATATTTACATTATGACTTCTCATACTTCCTCTGCTTCTATTACTGTTGACTCTACGGTTTCTACTTCCTCAAAAATAGAAGGTGCTTTGGGTGCTTCGCCTTTAAACTCTTGATCGCTTATATCAAGTGCTACATGTTGTTCTGGTGATAACTTAACCCATTTTACAGCCCTACGGAAAACGCTTTTTTTGCTCATTTCCTTAAAATG
>Ga0070749_10002127_pt1 | contig 13337 bp, 15 predicted proteins | sample VirMetDEL_Nov_18_FD_75180 | JGI IMG/M metagenome (GOLD analysis project Ga0070749, IMG submission 75180) | Aqueous microbial communities from the Delaware River and Bay under freshwater to marine salinity gradient to study organic matter... | ecosystem: Environmental > Aquatic > Marine >...
CGCGAGACATGGCGTGTCGACGCCCAGACCTGCCGCGAGGAGAACAGCGAGGCGTTCGCTGTTCTGCACGCTGCGCAGGCCACGCCGTTCTACATTTTTGACGAGGCGTCCGCCGTGCCCGACAAGATCTTTGAGGTACGCGAGGGCGGGCTGACCGACGGTGAGCCGATGACGTTTGACTTCGGCAACCCAACGCGGAACACGGGCCGGTTCTTCGAGAACATGCAGGGCAGGTTCCGGCACAGGTACAAGCGGCGGCACATCGACAGCCGGGACGTTAAGATCACGAACAAACGGCTGTTCGAGGAGTGGATCAAGGATTACGGCCTCGACAGCGACTTCGTGAAGGTCCGCGTGCTCGGCCAGTTCCCCTCGGCCGGCGAGCTGCAGTTCATCCCAACCGCCGATGTCGCCCAGTGTATTGGCCTCGAGGTATCGGTGCAGCCCCACGATCCGCTGGTCATGGGTGTCGACGTGGCCCGGTTCGGCAGCGACCAGAGCGTGATCTACCTGCGGCAAGGGCGAGACGCAGAAAGCCAAGGCGTGCACACGTTCCGAGGCGTGGACACCATGACGCTGGCCTCGAAGGTCGCCGAGATCGCCAAGCAGAAGAGCCCCGACTCCATCTTCATCGATGGTGGCGGCGTGGGCGGCGGGGTCGTGGACCGGTGCCGACAGCTTGGCCTCGAGGTGATCGAGATCAACTTCGGCAGCAAGGCTACTCAGCCGGGATACGCTAACCTCCGCGCCCAGATGTGGGGCAATTTGCGTGACGCCATCAAGGACGGGATACGACTGCCTGACGACCCTGATCTGGTCAGCGACCTGACGGGGCTGGAGTACGGCTACACGCTGCGCAATGAGCTGAAGCTGGAGGGCAAGGAGGACGCCAAGAAGCGCGGCATACCTTCGCCAGACTTGGCTGACGCGCTGGCTCTGACCTACGTCTTGCCGGTCTACCTGTCGCGCCTCGGCTTCCACGGATCGCAGCAAGTAACATCTGCAGAGTATGACCCCTTCTCAGGGTAACAAAATTAGTGTATAGAGTAATATAATTGCGCAGAGTTCGGTATGGATGGTCTAATAATTTTCTCTGACGAGAACGCCCATCCTCTGGCGTGGCTGCTGCATCGGAGGTTCAGGCACGTATGGTGTGCCCTCCGAGACGATGAGCGAGGAGTATGGGTCAGCTTCAACGGCCATCAGGGCATACCGATTGTGCAAGTTGAGGCAGCCGCAGATTTCGACCTTGCATCTCACTACGAGGAGCAGGGTTACACAGTAGTTCGGGTGAAGCGGGGCACAGAGCCTTCATACAGCCCGCTGGTCCTGAACAACTGTGTTGGGTACGTCAAGGTCGTCATGGCCGTAAAGTGTTGGTCGGTCACCCCGTACAGGTTGTTCCGACATCTGACAAAGGAGATTGCTGGATGAAACGCCTATCCACAGTACCGGGTTTCGGTGGCGGAAGAACCCCCGCACCACCCCCGCCTCCGCCTCCCCCGCCTGAGCCGCCGAAGAAGACAGACGCAGCCGTTAAGCAGGCACGCACAGATGAGCGTCGTCGCCAGCGCCAGCAGGCCGGGATGGGCGGCACCAACGTCACTGGGCAGGCCTTGGGCAGCAGCACCGCAGCGACGACGCAGAAGACATTGCTGGGGAACTAGGTGATGTATATGGGCAGCAAAGACGCTGGGGGATCGCTTATGAGCGACCCCTTCGCCAGCGAGGACGAGTACCTCCCCAAACTGTATCTCGAGGAGGAGCAGATCGCTGCCCTCGGCGACATCGGTGATGTCGGCGATACACGCGAGATCCACTGCAAGGTCCGGGTAGCATCTGTCTCCAAGGGGCAGGACGGGACCAGAGCGACTTTAGAAGTCATCGAGATGGAGTTCATGGAGGACGATGATCAGGGCGCTGCCGCTGACCGTATGTACCCGACAATGAGGGCCTGATATGCCGCTGCCTAGTGTTGACAATCTGCACACGACTATCCCGCTGAAGGGCAAGAAGTCTGCCCTGTATCGCCGGTTTGTGAAGCTGGAGAACGACCGCTCGTCGTTCCGGTCGCACTGGATGGAGATCAGCGACTACATCGCCCCTCGCCGTGGCCGTTACCTGATCGAGGGTCAGAACAGCCGGGGCCGGAAGCGGACTACCAAGATTATCGACAGCACGGGCACGCAGGCACTCAGGGTCATGGCAGCGGGCCTGATGTCTGGGATGACATCCCCGGCAAGGCCTTGGCACCGCCGCAGGGTGCGGGACGACCTGATGGACAACGGAGACGTGCGCCGCTGGCTGGCTCAGGTCGAGATGATCGAGCGTTCCATCCTGCACAAGTCAAACTTCTACAATTCTATCTACACCGTCTACACGGAGCTTGGTGCCTTCGGCACAGCGCCGCTCTATCGGCAGCCGTCGTTCGACGACGTGATCCGGTTCCGCCCGTTTACCGTAGGCGAGTACGTCATCGCCGAGAACGATCAGGGCGTTGTGGACACTCTGGGTCGGCACTTCACCATGACCGTCGGCCAGATCGTGCAGAAGTTCGTGCACAATCCCATGACCGGAAAGATGGACTGGTCTGGCGTCAGCAAAGCCACGAATCGCCTGTGGGACCAGAGCAACTACGACGAGCTTGTTGAAGTCCTGCACTTCATCGAGCCGCGCCTGATGGGTGACAGGGACGCCAGCAAGAAAGACGCCCTGAACATGCCGTTCAAGAGCTGCTACTTCGAGCTGGCCTCGGAAAGCGACGAGCTGCTGATGGAAAGCGGCTACCGCAAGTTTCCCGCCTATGTTCCGCGCTGGGATGTTCTCAGCGGAGATGTGTACGGACGTTGTCCGGGCATGGACACGCTGGGCGACATCAAGCAGTTGCAGCACCAGCAGAAGCGTAAGGCGCAGGCCATCGACAAGATGGTCAACCCGCCGATGGTTGCGCCCACCAGCCTGAAGGGCAAGCCGTCCACTGTGCTGCCGGGGCAGACCACATACGTGGATCCAATGCAGGGCGGTCAGGGTTTTGTGCCGGCATATCAGGTGCAGCCCCGTATCAGCGAGCTGCAGATGGATATCGCGGAGGTGCAGAACCGCATCCAGCGAGGCTTCTACGCCGATCTGTTTGCGATGATGATTAACTCAGACCGCCGGCAGATGACCGCCACTGAAGTGGTCGAACGTCACGAAGAGAAATTAGTGCTGCTGGGCCCTGTGCTCCAACGTATTAACGTTGAGTTGTTGGACCCTCTGCTCGATGACGTGTTCGAGTACGCCTTGGAGGCAGGTCTCCTCCCTGAGCCTCCCGAGGCTCTGGCGGGTGAGGAGCTTGAGGTTGAGTATATCTCGCTTCTCGCGCAGGCCCAGCAGGCTGTTGCCGCCTCGAGCCTCGAACGCGTCATGGGCTTTGCAGGCAACCTCGTTGCCGTGTTCCCGGACATCGTTGACGGGATCGACAGCGACGAGGCTCTGCGCCAGTATTCCGAGATCCTCGGTACTAGCCCGGATGTCATCATCTCCGACGAGGAGCTGCAGGCCAAGCGGCAGGCTCGCGCCGAAGAGCAGCAGCAGATGCAGGCAATGGAGCAGGCCAGCCAGCTTGCGCAGGGAGCCAAGATTCTCTCCGAGACAGATACGCAGAACCCCAACGCGCTTACTGACCTTCTGGGCACCGGAGCCTCTGTAGTATGACGTACGACGCGAGCAATCCTGAAGACGTAGCAAGGGCGAAGAAGAATGAAGCAGACGCTGAAAAGGACATTGACTTTATTGCTTCTCAGCCTCGCGGGCGTCGTTGGCTGTATCGACTTATTTTTGAGGCGGGCCATATGTCGTCTCAAAGCTATGTCCCTGCGAGCTTCGATGCGACGGCTTTTAACGAAGGCGCTAGATCTATTGGAAGAGTGATCCACGAGGATCTGAGGGCTAATAACCCGAAGGCGTACATGCAGATGCTGGAGGAAAACCACTTCGATGGTTAACCCGACACACAGCTACCCACCAAGCGCGGAGCCGGGGCCGTTCAATTTAAGCCGCCACGCCCGCATTGGTCTGCACGAGAAGGCTGACGGTACGTTTGTCAACGCCTCTCCGGGCTCCCCTGTACCTGTATCGATCTACGGGGACGGCGGGTCTCTGGTCATCGACGGCGAGCACGGCGCTCTTCTGACCATGAGCCTTGAGCAGTACATGGTGCATCAGGGCAAGGCGTTCGTGTTTACATCTCAGTTCACGCTGGCGGCTGGGGCTACTGTGGACTTCATGGGCGTCACTGGCCCTACCAGCGACGTGCACTTCCGCAACTACGATGTGACCAGCTTGACTGGCCCGGTCGACACCTTCCTCTATGAAGGTACGACGTATAGCGCAGCCGGCACGCCAGCCAGCGCGGTCAACCTGAACCGCACGTCAATTAATACGCCGACGATTAGCATTTACGGGTCGCCCACTGTCACCAGCATTGGAACTCTGCTGAGCACCGCGACATCTACTGCCGGGGGAAACAAAACCGGCGACACCACGGGTGGTTTGCCCGTTGAGTGGATATTGAAGCCAGACACCGCATACACCCTGCGTGTCCACAATATCGACCAGCAAGACGCCGACATGACTGCCGTCATGTTTTTCTACGAGCCTTGAGGAGGATTTTATGGCTGACGAAGACGTAGTTATTGAAGAGCAGGTTGAGGAGCCTGCTGCAGATCAGGTTGAGGAGCCTGCTTCTGAGGACACGACTGAAGAACAAGTCGCTGCTGAGGAGAGCGGCGAGAAGGAATCCAAGACCCTGCTGTCGGGTGACGAGGGCGACGGAGACGGCGAGGACGAATCCACCGGGGCACCGGAGGAATATGAGTTCACGCCACCAGATGGGGTAGAAATTGACGAAGAGCGACTCGAGGCTTTTGGCGAATACGCCTACGGCCTTGGCCTCTCTCAGGATCAGTTTCAGAAGCTCATCGAATACGACATCGAGCGTACTGCAAATGCGCAGCAGTCGATGGCTGAGGCTTACAGCGAGCGTATCTCGTCGTGGGCCGACGCAACCAAGGTGGACAAGGAACTCGGAGGCGAACAGCTAGACGAGAAACTTGGCTTGGCTAAACGGGCTATGGAGAGCTTTGCCAGCCCTGAGCTGGCAAAACTTATCGATACGCCCTCGGCCGATAACCCTGACGGGCTCGGCCTCGGGAACCATCCTGAAGTCATCCGCCTATTTTACCGGGTGGGTAAAGCCATCTCTGAGAGCGAACTGGTTACCGGAGACAGTAAAGTCGAAGGCCCGGATTCACTTCAGAGGATGTACCCATCCATGTACAAAACCGCTGAGTAAAGGAGCTTAAAATGGCAGTCCTCGGCACCTCTAACCCGACGCTCGCTGACCTCGCTAAGGTCACCGATCCCGACGGGTCTATCGCTGACGTTGTAGAAATTCTCAACGCCACGAACGAAATCCTCATGGACATGACGTTCCTTGAGGGCAACCTCACGACCGGTCATCGGACATCTATCCGTTCCGGTCTTCCGACGCCGACATGGCGTAAACTCTACGGCGGCGTCCAGCCGACGAAGAGCCGCGCAGTGCAAGTCACTGACAACACAGGCATGATGGAGGATTATTCCGAAGTCGATAAAGCCCTTGTTGAAATGGCTGGCAACCCCGCTGCTTTCCGTCTTCAGGAAGACCGTCCGCACATCGAGGGCATGAACCAAGAGTTCGCGTCCACGCTGTTCTATGGTGATGAAAGCACTGCACCGGAAGAGTTCACCGGTCTGGCTGCTCGCTACAACAGCCTCTCGGCTGAAAATGGCGACAACATCATCAACGGCGGAGGGTCAGGCTCTGACAATGCGTCGATCTGGCTGATCTGCTGGGGACCGAATACCTGCCACGGTATTATCCCTAAAGGGTCCAAGGCTGGTATCCAGCAGCGCGATCTGGGTGAAGTTACCCTCGAAAACGCTGACGGCAACAACGGCCGTATGCAGGCGTATCGCACGCACTATCGTTGGGACGTGGGCCTCTCGGTTCGCGACTGGCGCTATGCTGTCCGTATCGCCAACATCGACCGTTCGCTTCTGACGGCCGACATCTCGACGGGTGCTGACCTGAACGATCTTATGCATCAGGCGTGGACGGAACTGCCGAATACCTCGGCCGGCCGTTGCGCGTGGTACATGGACAAGCAGGTCATGTCGTTCCTTCGTCGTCAGACCTCGAACGCTGTCCAGAACTCGACCCTCTCGGTCGACATGGTCGGCGGCACGATGCAGACTTCGTGGGGCGGGATTCCGATCCGTCGTTGTGACGCTCTGCGCACCAACGAAGCAACCGTATCCTAACCCATACAAGGAAGGAAATATCGCCATGATTATGGACGAACTTCTTGAGTTTGCGGATGCCACCGCGCTCAGCACTGCCGGGACGGGCCTCGCGGCCGTCGGTGATGTTATCGACCTCGGCGCTACGCCGCAGGATCTTGGCAACGGCCGTCAGATGTATCTGGTTATTCAGGTGGATACTGCGGTTACTTCTGCTGGCGCGGCCACCGTGTCGTTCCAGCTCGTGTCCGACGGCACCGCTACTCTCGCGGCGAACGGCACGGAGACGCTGCACTACGCCAGCGCCGCCATTGGTAAGGCGGATCTGGTCGCCGGCTACGAGATCGTCGTTGCCGTTCCTCTGGAAGGCTCCATCGCTTACGAGCGGTATCTGGGCGTCCAGCAGAACGTCGGCACCGCCGCTCTTACCGCTGGTAAGATCAACGCGTTCCTGACCTTCGATCCGAAGGGCTGGAAAGCGTATCCGGACGCGGCTAACTAATAGGCCGCTGGGAGGGGGCTGCTTCGGCGGCCCCCTCTACTGGCATGTAACAGAGGAGACAAAATATGCCTAGAGTTGTGTTCAAAGAGGACTTTTTCGACGGCAGCAAACGCTACCGCAAGGGCGACACATACGACATCGCGGACAGTGTCGTGCTTCCGAAGTATGATGTCGAGAGCATCGACGGTAAGCCATACGATAGGCCCCGTAAGGACTACAAGCAGACTCCGATAACGAAGCGGTCTAGGTCCGCTAAGATCGAGGATTAAAAGATGGCGAGCAAGGTACAAATCGCAAAGCTGGCCCTGCAGCATATTGGTGACCGCTACGACATCAGTGACATCACTGAGGCGACACCGGAGGCTGAGCAGGTCAACCTGTTGTTTGACGACACGCGAGATGCCTTGCTCCGCCAGCATCCTTGGGCGTTCGCTACTAAGTACACCAGCCCCGCTGCGCTCAGCGGCACAGCCCCCGGCCACTGGGAGTATATGTTTCTGTACCCCACTGACTGCATCAGGATGCTGGGTATAGTTAACCCCCTCGGCAAAGACCAGCCTCACGTCAAGTTCGAGGTGGCACGCAACTCGTCAGGAAAGCGCGTCATTCTCTCTGATATTGAGGAACCCGAGATATTCTACACCGCACGTATCGAGGACACTACGGACTACGATCCTGAGTTCGTTATGGCGTTCTCCTACGTGCTCGCCGCCAGTCTTGCTATTCCTCTGGTTGGGGAGCGGTCGATTGCCTCTGACCTGTACCAGCAGGCTCAGGCAGTTCTGAACAGCGCGTGGGAGACCGACAGTAATGAAGGCATCGAGGAAGCTATCCCAGACGCCGACTGGATCCGGGCTCGCGTTTAATGGTTAAGGTCATCCAGCCAAATCTGGCCGGTGGTGAAGTATCCGATGCCATCGCTGCCCGCGTCGACATCGATAAGTACAAGACCTCCGTCTACAAGTGCGAGAACTTCTTCCCGCAAGTCCACGGCGGGCTGACCAACCGATCCGGGCTTCAGTTCATCGCTGAAGCTAAGGGCACTGGCACCACTCGGCTGATACCGTTCGAGTACAATACCACGCAGACCTACGTTCTCGAGTTCGGTGACCAGTACATACGTGTGTTTAAGGACGCAGGACAAGTCCTTGATACTTCGGTATCTTTGACCATTACAGGTGCCACTGCAGCCGACCCTGTCGTCATTACAACGTCAACCTCGCACGGCTTGTCTGATGGGGAGAGCGTGTATATCACGGGCGTTGCCGGTATGACCCAGCTCAACGGCCGCACATTTAACATAACGTCCCTGACAGCGACGACGTTTAGCATACGGAACAGCGCCGGCGCTGATGTAGACGGTAGCGCCTACACGGCCTACACGTCCGGCGGCACTGCCGACAAAGTGTTTGAGCTGGCGACCCCGTATGTAGCGGCTGATATCTTCGATCTGGAATACGTCCAGTCCGCAGACGTTATGACGATTACGCATCCCAACTATGCTCCCCGAGATCTGACGCGGACAGATCACGATGCTTGGACCCTGAGCACGATAACCTTTGCCCCGTCTCAGGCGGCCCCTACAGGCGTCTCTGTGACCGCTACAGGGGGTAGCACCACATTTACCTACGCTGTCACTGCGGTGAACGAGGAGACGCTGGAGGAGAGCCTGCCGGCTACTGGAAGCAGCTCTACCAGCAAGGACGCTGCTTGGGATAATACCGTTACGTGGACCGCCGCAGCAGGCGCAGGGACGTACAATATCTATAGGGAAGAGAACGGCATCTACGGCTTCGTGGGGCGGGCAGAGGGCACGTCCTTTAATGACGACAACATCGACCCTGATGGCACCGACACGCCTCCGAAGGCGCGTAATCCGTTCAACGCTGCAGGAGACTATCCATCCACGGTGGGCTACCACCAGCAGCGCCGTATATTCGCGAACACGGACAACGACACGCAGAAGTTCTTCATGTCCCAGACGGGGAACATCAGCAATATGTCGTTCTCCAGCCCGCAGAAGGACGACGACGCCATCACAGTTACCATCGCCTCCCGGCAGGTCAACGAGATCCGACACTTCGTTTCCCTGTCCGACCTCGTCATCCTGACATCGGGCGGTGAGTGGCTGGTCGAGGGTATCGATGGTGTGATCACCCCAAGCGGTATTCAGGTTAAACCTCAGTCTTACTATGGGTCCACTAGCCTGACGCCTATCGTGGCTGGCGATATTGTCATCTACATGCAGCCGGGGCAGACCGTCCGGGATCTCGGTTACAAGTATGAGAGCGACAGCTACTCTGGTAACGATCTTTCTGTACTAGCCCGCCATTTGTTCGATTATAACAGCGTGTCAGACTGGTCGTTCGCTCAGGCCCCGCACAACTTGATCTGGTGCGTTCGGGATGACGGCATCTGTCTGTCCCTCACTTACTCCAGAGAGCAGAACGTATTTGGCTGGTCCCGGCACACTACTCAGGGCGACTTCAAATCTGTGGCCGCCATACGCGAGGGCGATGACGACTTCTCCTACTTCCTTGTGCAGAGGACAGTAAACGGATCCACTATGCAGTATGTGGAACGTATGCAGACACGCGACTTCACGGATATTCAAGACAGCTTCTTTGTGGACAGCGGCCTCACTCTGGATAACCCTGTGGATATCTCTGGGTTCACCAACGCAAATCCGGTCGTAATCACTACGGCTACAGCGCATGGGCTCACTAACGGAGACACTGTGGATATCTCCGGTATCAAGGTGTCTGACAGCTCCACGACCCGTGGCTGGGCTTACGACACGGATCTTGAGGGTAGCGGGTATACGGTAGCCAACGTCACTAGCACGACGTTCGAGCTGCAGAATAACGGCTCTAATGTGGACGGCACTTCCTTTAGCGTCTACCACAGCGGTGGCAAGGTGCGGGAGGCTGTGACCTCGATCTCCGGTCTATGGCACCTTGAGGGTCAGTCTGTCGTGGCTCTGGGCAACGGGTATGTCGAGCGCAACCTGACGGTCAGCAACGGCGGCATCACCCTGCAGAACAAGGCGAGCAGGGTACACATTGGCTTGCCGTACACATCCGAGATGCAGACCCTTCGTATCGACAACGGGAATGTTCTGGACACGATACAAGGCCGCAACAAGAAAATCAGCCGCCTGTCTATTCGTTTCGAGCAGTCTTTGGGCGGCTGGTACGGTCCAGATCTGGACCATATGCGAGAAATAAAGTATGGTCTACCTGCGCAGTATGGTCAGACGCCGAGCTGGATTACAGGCGACAAGGATTTGACTATGTCCCCTAGTTGGAACAAGGACGGCCAGATAGTAGTTCAGCAGAGAGATCCGCTGCCTATGACGCTGCTCGCCCTTATCCCAGAAGTTATTCCGGGGGGTAACTGATGCAGTTTGCTGAAGAAAACTTCTATGTAGTCCTTCAGGAGATAACCCCGCTGCTGCACGAGCACTGGGAAGAAATCGCCTTGAATAAGGAAGCAGTCCCGTTGTCCCCGGTGTGGGACATCTACAAGAAACTGTTTGATGACGGCAATCTCAAAGTCATCACTGCCAGAGAAGACGGCAATCTTGTGGGCTATGCTGTCTATATTGTTGCCCCCTCTTTGCATTACGCGAGCGAGCTGTTCGCCGACGCAGATATCTTTTGGCTGGCCCCGGAGTACCGCAAGGGTATGACCGGGATGAAGCTGTTTCGCCACGCTGAGGCTGTCCTTAAAGAGGCCGGCGTTACCCAGATATTTAACAAGATTAAGCTGCATTTTGATATTGGTAAGGTTTTCGAGCATATGGGTTATTCCGCTATCGAGCGGGTCTATTCAAAGAGGGTAGTATAATGGCCGTAGTAGCCGCAGTAGCCGCCGTTGCAAGCGCTGGGGCTGGTGCACTCGGTGCTTACCAGCAGTCGCAGGCTGCCAAAGCGCAGGCCAACTACCAGCGGCAAGTGGCTTTGAATAACGCCAGCATCGCCCAGTCGAACGCCACGCGTATCCGCCAGCAGGCAGAAGTGGCGGAGGCCGAGCAGCGGGAGCGTATCTTGGCCACCAAGGGGGCCGCTCGTACCCGCCTCGCTGCCAACGGTCTGCTGGTAGACGACCCCGGCGACACGACAGCCAGTCTGTTCCTACAGGACATCGCCGAGATCGGCGAGTACGACATCCTAAAGATGCGCGACAACTACGAGCAGGAGGCGCGTGTGGCTGAGATACAAGGTGTAAATTATCAGGCTCAGGCTGGTTTGTTTGGTCTTCAGGCCTCGGCCCAAAACCCCGGCTTTGCCGCCGTAGGCAGCCTGTTAAGCAGTGCCGGCAAAGTGTCTACAGCGTTCGGTAATATCCCCAGCGGCCCGCGCCCTACCTCTGATTTATCAACCTTTATGTCTTACTGATATGGCTCGTATTCCTACTCCAGCACTCCCCGGCCAAGAGGTCGGATCCGTTCGAGGTCGCGCTGTCGCCCAGCCGTTTCAGAACTTACAGACCAGTGCCGATATGTTCGGCGCTGCGCAGGGCCGCGCCTTGCAGCAGGCTTCGGAAGGGCTTAGCAACGCCGCCGATCAGCTTATAAAATCAGCTCAGGATGACGACAGCAACAACCTGCTGAAGACCCAGTCTGAAGCCATGAACTTTTCGCAGAACTTAATCAACAATCCAGTAGATGGACTCCTCACCCGAAAGGGCGAGGATGCTGTCGGGGCTACCTCCGAGGCTATGTCTCGGTTCGACTCTTGGGCTTCCAGCCTGCCAGAGGCGTCCACGCGGAGCGGTAAGTTAGCCCAGCAGAACTTTATCGCCCGACAGAAGGCGGCGATGTTTCAGACGTTGTCCTCGCACGAGCGCACTCAGCGGACAGAGGTCACTAAGAAGAACATAGCTGCTGTGATAAGCAGCGCTGAGATCAACGCCCAGCTTAACTACCGCAACCCAACTGTTGTCGCTGATAGTGAGAAGATCGTTATCGAGAACACTGGCCGACTTGCTGATACTGAGAGTCTTGGCGCAGAGGCTAGGGAAGCCCTGCAGAAGGAAGCAGTCAGCAAGATGTATATAGGCGTGCTCCAGCGCATGCTGTCAGATCCGGGCAACTCTATTGCAGCTCGCGAGTTGTACAACGAACTGACGCAGGCGCAGAAGCTACAGCCGGGTAAAGAGTTTAACGCCATAACAAGTGCGTTGTTCAAAGTGGAGACCGACGCTCAGGGTATGCAGCTTGGCCTTGAGGCTCAGGTTAAATTCCGCGACGACCCCGCCGCTGCCGCTGTATGGATATCAAAACAGAACGTCCCGCAAGAAGTAAAGGCGGCGGCGCTTACCTTTGCCGATCAGCAGAACGCCCGAGTTCAGAGAGCTGAGGCGCAGACACTTAGGAACATCGCTCAGGAGCAGGGTGTCCGAGCCAGCGGGGGGGAACCCATAGACGAGGCCGCCTTGGCCCGCCTCCCCGGTGCTCAGCAAGCTGCTATCCGGGCGCTTTATAACAGGGCGGTGAGCGGTGCCCCTGACCGGTCTGACCAGACAGCTTATCGGCAGTTTTACAGCATGACTCCCGAAGAGAGAGGCAGATTAAACGAGAACGACTTCATAACCGAATACTGGACTAAGTTTAGCGAAACCGACCGAAGGTTGGCCTCTTCGGCTTATGGATCTGCGCGATCCGCTGCTGGCAGAGCTGATGCTGCTTTTGAAGCGGCCAGAGGAAAGGCACTCACTGCGGCGCAAACGAAGCTGAACACCTACTTTGAAAAGCAAGTCAAAGAGGCGATAATGCAGCGATATCCGACCAGCAGCATGAGCCCCACTAATAAACGAAGGTCGTCTGCCTTGTCGTCTCAGCTCCGATCCAATTTTACCGCAGCGCTGTACGGCGACAACAGCCCTTTAAGTACATTTGAGGATGTAGACGAATTTCTGCGAGATCAGTTTGTTAAAGTAAATGATGCATACGTCGCGTTCGCCGGAAACCCGCCTAAGTTCGGTACAGGAGACAAAGTTATCGACATAACTGACTTCGACAAGTCTTCCGTTCCAGAAGTAGCCAGCCTTAATAACCCTGACTTCTCCTTCCTAGCCAAAGGGTACATGGATACTTTGTCGCCGAGTGACACCCAGATTACTGAAAACACAATCGATACGAAGAAGTTTGAGGAGTATATCCGAGGTCAGGTGGCTCCTGCACAGAAAAACGCGGCTCTGCTGGATTCCGTTAATAGAGCGCTGGTAGCCGCTGGTCGAAATCCGACAGCTATCAACGTGGACCGGGAGTACCGAAGGAGAGCACTGCAGATACTGATCAACCGGGGCAACCGTTGATGGCTGGGTTTACGCAAGACGAGATTAACGACTTGTCTATGGACGTTGGTCCAGAAGAACCACTGGCCCCTGCTACAGCGCCGGCCGCAGCCCCGACCGCTCCCGCCGGGGGTTTCAGTCAGGAGGAAATCAACGAAGTCGACACAGGGGCGGATCCTAGTGAGGTGCTCTCCTCCGTGGTTGCTCGGCA
>Ga0070749_10002129_pt1 | contig 13332 bp, 26 predicted proteins | sample VirMetDEL_Nov_18_FD_75180 | JGI IMG/M metagenome (GOLD analysis project Ga0070749, IMG submission 75180) | Aqueous microbial communities from the Delaware River and Bay under freshwater to marine salinity gradient to study organic matter... | ecosystem: Environmental > Aquatic > Marine >...
GAAATCCATATACTCTACGGCTTCCTCATAGGTCATGCCGTCACGCTTTACGAGTATATCAATACATTTGGCTCCGTCATAGACGGAAACCATGTTATGGAAACGAACACCGTATCCAATAAAAGCATCCTCAAATCCATCGGCATGAAGCGTTTCATCATCAGGCATTGGCATGACTAATACCTCCCTTTCAGATTACGGCTTGTAATCAAGCCATTCTTTGGTGAACCTAACGCCATCGCCAGAATACTGATATACGGAGCCGTCATCTTCCCATACAGCCATGATGTGTTCACCGACCACGCCATAACAACCGCCTCCGGCAACTTTACCGCCACCATTGGTGGCATAGAAGAAGAGCCTTCCATCGGGGCAACTGGCTTGCTCTGAAGTCAAAGTAATTAACCCGTTTTCTTTGAGAGTAATATACCCGATAATCGTTGGAGCGACATTTTTAAAACTGCTGTACGGTTTCAATTCGCCAGCATGTGTAAGCGCTGAAGATGCAAACATGGCAACGCAAAGCAATAATTTTTTCATTTACCACACTCCTTTAAGGTTTCCTGACGCGACAGCCACATCAGCTTTGCGATAAGCATTTTATCCGTGCGCTTGGGGGGTTCAGTACGGTCATACTCAATGGCAATTCCGGCAATCATTTTCCAGTCAACAAATTCCAACTGGTTGTTCTCGCCGATTTTGCACCATATTGCTTCATTGCTTTCGGGTTCGATGTGCGAGTTTGGCACCAAATACGACTCGTCATCATCAATCTGATTTGTCATCTTCTATCTCCTGTTTAACGGCAAGCCATTCCTCGGCGTATTCGACATTTTGCCACTTATCGAACCACGGGCCACCACGGGTGAAGTGGACGGCGATAGGGTCAACACAGTCATTTTTGGTGTACCAACCCTCAAGGTAGTTAAAGCTGATTGGAAGCTCACCGATGTTTTCGTCATCTACCCATTCCATCTGATGGAGGTACATGCCGGTAGCGGTGTTGACGGTATTCAAACGCAGGTGATGGGTGTCCGGATGGTCGCAGTTAAACAGCATGAAGCTCGACCAGTTTTTGCGGTGATACTGGTACTGAACCGCGCCATCCATTTTGGTTGTCTCGGTCGGCTTGTAGTCATGTTTGACGCAGAACACGGCTTTCTTCGGGTCACGGTGCTTCATCACATGGTAGATGTCATGTCGCAACAGGAAGTCGCAGTCCATGAACACAGCCCACCCCTGATAGCGCATCAGGTGCGGAACAAGGAATCGGGTGAACGAGAACTCGGTCGAGGAGAGCGGGTCATGCTCGCGGGTGTAAAGCCCGTCAGCACGAAGCTCATCCTGTTTAATCGGGATGATTCGTACCGGCAGGCTGGCATGTTTGAGGATTGACTCTCGGCACACACGGTACGCAATGTCTTCTCGGCTGTCGTATCCAATGAATACGGTCAACATATTTCTCTCCTCAAGTTGGCAGTCGTTTCAAAACCCAGTCATCGATGATTCGGTCAACGACTCGGTATTCGTGTTGTTCCATAAGATACTTAATGGCATCGTACTGACCCCATTTGTATCCGTCCGTCTTGTGGGGCTTTTGTTCCACGACAATGACAGGCATGTCTTGCTCGATAAGCGCAGAGGCTCCTTGCAAAACAGGAAGCTCGTAGCCCTCGCAGTCAATTTTTATGAAGTCGATTGGGGTCGAATACATGACGCTATCCAGTCGAATCATTGGCACTTCGCCTTTGGCATTCGGGTCAACGAAAGCAATTCCTGAATTATCTCTGTTGACCTTCAGGTTTACGCTACCGGAAAACTCACCAAGCGCGTAGTTCCAAACCTTGGCATACGGAGCGTTTTCCTCAAGTATCGGAAGAAACTCTTCGCAAGGCTCAAATGCGTTCACGACCTTGAATCGGTCACACAACGGCCTTGCCCACAGACCAACATGCGCTCCGACATCGATAGCGCCTCGGAAATGGTAGAGATAGCTTAACGCCCGTTCGCGTTGCTCACGCTGATACTCGATAGGCTGATTGGCTTTGGCAAGACCATCGAGGTACTGCGTGAAGTGGACATCATCATCGGGTAGATACCACCCATGAACATTTTTCATTTCGGTTTCCTATCGCCTTTGAAGTGGATGATTTTGGCAGTCATGTTGTAGTCAAGATGCTCCGGAAGACAGGCGTATTCCCATTCATCGATAAATGCGGAGTTGCCAAGCGTTGAAAAATATTTCATCGCCTCTTGGTCGCCATACCAAATCTGAAACTTTTCAGCAATGAACAGGCGCAACATATCTGCCATCTTTGCCCACGGCTCAAAGTTCTTGGTGACGGTGACACAGGCAAGATACGGATACACTTCGTCAAGCGTTTTTCCGGTGTACTCGCTGAAATCCAATCCACGCTGATTCGGATTAAACAGTGCATCACGATTGAACGACCGGCGACACATCAGGATGTCCTTGTCGCCAAGCATGGCTTTCGGGTCAACTGGGGCGCGGAACACCATGTCGCTGTCCACATACATTGCTGGCTTGTTTAAACAAAGCTCTGCAAATGCCCTCAGCCGTGAAAGCATTATTTTCGACCTGTCGTATTTCCCGACATGGACAGAATCTACCTCGTCAGGAATCGGGGTGGTTTCATCGGTACACATGATGATGTCTGCGTTGGGCATGCACTCACGAATCGAAGAGACCATTTGTTGTGGCAGGGACACATCATCGCCCACATGGAAAAACACGATGGTCGGCCTTTCTTTGGTGGCAATCAGTTCCAACTGATTAAGTATAGTCGTGACTTGTGGTGTCCACGGGGCATGGACATTATCGCGGGGATAGGTGGTCACGGACGGATACCACAGGCTCTTTTGGTTCTTGTCGGTCTGCGACCAAAACCATAGCTTGTTTCCGTCCAGCAGGAGCGTCCTCACGCCCAAAGCGCCCGCGAGGTGAGCCGTGGCGTTGCTGACCGACACAACCGCGTCACAGCACTCTATAAGCGCCGCTAGACCATCAAGGTCATCACGGTTATCGATAGACGGGACGATTTCAATACGGTTGCCGGTTGCCACCTCGTAATCGTAAATCTGTTTAAACGAGTTTGTGTACTGGAGATTGATGACTCGGACATTGGGGATGTCGAACAGCCGGTCAAACTCACGGAGGTCAACGCTCTTATGGTCGCCGATTTTGGGAGCCGCGCTCGACCACGACAGACCGACCACAAAGTCATCATCGCTGATGTTAAGGTTTTTTCTTAGGTCTTTGACGCGCTCAGGGTCTGCCTTCAAGAACCTTTCGGATGCCACATTTGGTATGTCAGCGGCTTCACGAATGAAGTATTTGCCTATGCTACCCATCGGGATTTGGGAATCAATGCCTTTGACCTTGACATTCTGTGGGCAGAAATTGATGTCCGGATTCGCCCGTTCAAACAGGGGCAAAAGACGAACATCGACCATAACCAGCATGTCGTTGACTTCTTTGCGAAGCGTCCGGAACATGGAGCCATAGAGAATTTGGTCGCCGACACCTTGTTCGCTCCACACCAAAAGGTCTTTGTAACCTTTGTTTGGCTCCCAAGACGGCTTGGAAGTCTTTAAACGAGCCGAGTCAAACTTTTGGCTTTTCCATCGGGCATCTATGTTTTCCCATCCTCTTTGGAAGTCTCCGGTCTGCAAATACATCAATGAGACTGTCCATTGAATGTCGTAGTTGTTGGGTTCCATTTTGGAAGCAAGCTCAAAATCCGGCATAGCCTTGTCCCAACGCTTCATTTCCCAATGGCAACGACCCCTTTGAACAAGGGCTTGACTGACTACAACGCCTGTTTGAACAATAACATCAAGGCTTTTAACTGCATCATCAAACCGCTCTTCCTCTACGATAACAACGCTTTCGCGGAGGGACTGAATCATTTTGTCAAATAGGGGAGTTGTCATAAGGTCACTGATTATGGAATTCAATAAGACTTGCGGGAACAATCATGGCGGTAAAGCAAGGTTCTACGAGACCATGCTTCGCTAGGAGGTCGCGCTCCGGAGGATACACGAGGGTATGTTTGCGCATACTGGGCTGTGTAAACAGATTAAACGCATTGGCAACACCTTTCTCTGTACCCTCGAAATCATCCAAAAGGTAAATGGTTCGTTCCGTCACGACATCAAACAAGACATCGAAGTCTTCTACGCCAAGCCGACCATCTATGTTTACCATGTCGGCATGCACATTCTTGATACGCATGTCGGAAAACATTTCTGCCGATGATTTCTTTTTGTACTGTTCAATACGGACTTGCCATTGCGCACTGCCTATGTCAATGTCATTTGACATATCACAGGTATAAATCGTTTTTTGCTTGGAAACAACATCCCGCTGTGACGCTCGGAACATTCCATAAGCAAGAGACATGGTGGACTTGCCGATAAATGTTCCGACCTCTGCGATGACATCCGGATTGAAGTAATTGGTTATGGCGAAGTTGCACCAAGCGGAAGAAAAAGGTATCGAGCCGGTGTTGTAATCGGCATGCTCTCTTAAATCCTCATTCCTAATCATCGTGTCACGCAAAAATGTCTTGTGACCATCGTACTGGGAGGCATGGTCAAGCAAGCTGTCCCATACAAGACGGGACAGCCTATAGCGGTTGATGTTGATTGGTGTCATTTGAGTTCCTCGATGGCTTTATCGAGGTACTTTTTGGCTTTGACCAGACTTCTGCTTGCCTTTCGTGTTCCCGAAGTCTTTTTGGAGTCGTTGTTTGCGACCGTCCAAACAAGCTGATAGGAACATTTCAGTTTGTTTGCTATTTCGGTATAGGTCGCACCCTGTTTAATCAGGGCGCGAATCTTTTCCGACTTGCTTGGCTTAGAACGGGACATCTTCATCGCTCACCTCTGCTTTAGGAGCCGGAGCCGGTGCGTTATCATCTTTCTTGTACTCGACAAACGCTTGGGCGGCAATGCTTACATACTCCGTGCCGGATTTTGCGCGTTTGTTCCAAGCGGAAAGGGACAGCTTGATGTCTTTTCCGGCTTTTGCCATTTCGACCAGTTCCTTGAGGAGTGGTTTGGTCAGGGTCAGTTCACCGCGCATGTTCGGGTGACTGTCTTTTTGACGGCGATTGTTCTCGAACAATGCACCTTGTCCACTATCTTGATTACTCACGGCTTAACCTCCAAATTTCGATTTGAGTTGAGTGAAAGCCTCTTTCAAGGCTTGGAATTGCTTCGGGTAGTTCGCATCGAGAATGTCGATGAATTGCTTGTTCTCTACCCAAAACGCTTTGAGTCCATCCATATCGGTACACATGGTCTTTGCCAAGTCCACCAGTTTGGAAACCATTTCAGCCGCATCTTCCTCGGTCGGGATATTAAATCCCTCTTGCTTGGTCGGAACGGATTTCTTGGCGGGAGTCGGAGCGGCTTTCTTTTGCGGAGCCGGTTCGGATTCCTCTTCGGACGGAGTGACCGGCAAGTCTTCACCGGCATAGATGTTGAAGCCCAAGCCCCACATGGCGAGATTCTTCACCAAACAACGCATCTTGGTGTCGCTGATTTTACGGGCATCGGGATTCTTGATGGCAATGTTCTTGTAGTCCATCACCGGAAGCCACATTGAACGAACGCAGTCACCGATATGCACATTGCAATGCACGGTGACAGTTCCATCAGGGTGGATTTCTTGGGCGGGAAAATCGTAAATGGCTTCGGGATAGTTCTTCATCAGAACGCCCCACGCCCATGCCCAACTAAGATAGGTCAAACCGTTTTTCTTTTCGACATGCTCAGACACATCGATTGCAGATAGCGTCTTCCATATCTTCGCATACCGCTCCCCATTAGAGGATGGTTGCTCTGCGCCCGACTGGGCGACTTCTTGTTTTGCCATGTTGTTTCTCCTGTGCTGAAATACCAGACTACAACAAGTCTGGAAAATAATCAATAGTTTTTTTAACTATTTTCAATAGACTTTTGGTACTGTGTACACCACTCGTTTACACGACACCAGTTGCCTGCACAACGGGTACTCACGCCTGCCCTGAAGATGACCTCAAAGGCATCGCCCTGTTCTTTGGCAAAGGCATGGGCTTCTTCCGGATTATCAAAGACTTTGGTGGCTTTCTTGTTGCCTTTCTTGGTGACAGCCCATGTCGGTTCTTTCGCCCATCGTTCTTTGTCGGAACATTCGGGCAGTTCTGAGCCGACCAGCCGTTCAAATTCGGCTTGCTGATGAAGTTTGACCCGATTATCGAGGTACACATCCTGCTCGGCTTCAGTCCACATGGGAATGTCGATTTCCAAGATAGGAGCTTTCGGATAATCCTGTTTAAACTCTGCTTCAGATGCCTTCCAGTCGCGCATCATGGCAATGACCTTGAGGCTTTTGACCTTCAGACCCTTCGACCGGCGCACGAGGGCGGCGTAGCAGTTGAGCTGATACTCCCATTCGATTTTGCCGAAGATGACCGACCAAACGCTTGTGGTTTTGTAGTCGGAAACAATTACGCCATCGTTTTCGATTTTCTGTAAGTCGATTGCTCCGCTGATGACCCATCCATCCACTTCGATGAACAGTCGTTCTTCGCTGATGTGAGAATCGTCTGCGGAGTTCTCGAACATTTTGTGAACACCTGTTCCCAAAACAGCCCAAAGTTTTTCGCTGACATCTTCGGTTAGTTCATCGTGATGTTCTTGCTTCAAGATACGAACACGGGGCGCATCGATAAGCTGTGTGATGCTTCTGTTGCTTTCTCCGCGAGTGTATTCGCTTCGCGTGAGGGCTGTGACGACCGGCTGTGGAAGCCCGTATTTGTTGGTTAATTTCATCATGTCTCTCCTGTGACAGATGGATTACTTACGCCAAATGCGAACACCCTCTTGCACTTTGGTACTTGAAAATTTGAATTCCGGATTGCGAACGCTGAATCGTCCGAGACGGACGCGAATCGAGTGGATGATTCGGTCTTTCTCTGAGTCAGGACATTCGATGAGGATGGAGTCGCCGGAGTTCAGTTCTCCGAGCGGGATATGCCCCAGTCGGATACGATTTGCGATGCGGGGTGGCATCGGAACATTTTTTTCGATTTGCACAAGTTTCTCCTTTGTGTTAAAAGTGATATAAGTCTAACAGTGAGTAATGATTATGTCAATAAGAGAACAATTTGTAGTGTATGGCGAGCCAGCAAGTAAGGCGAATAGTCGTAGGCTTGTGTCATTTAAACGCAAAGGAGGAGGTGTCCGTCCTGCGCTCATCAAGTCCCAAAAGGCTCTCAACTACAACGAGATGTTCCAACAACAATGCCCCAAGCTGTCCCCGCTCATCAATGGGGATGTCTCTGTCACCATAACGATTTACTACTCATCACGCCGTCCGGACTTGGACGAATCCGTCATCCTCGATGCCATGCAAGGCTTAGTGTATTTAAACGATAGACAGGTCAAAGAAAAACATATCTTCTGGGGACTTGACAAAATCAATCCAAGAGCGGAAATTATAGTCGAATCGTTATAATGGTTTTAAATTTAAAAATAAATAGTTTTATTGTAGTATAATAATTATAATTATTTAATAATAACTATTATAACTATTTGTGTAATAGTAAAGTGTAATAGTAAAGTGTAATAGTTATATCAGGAGATATAAATGTCTTTGGAAGATGCTGTGAGAGCGGTGACGCACTCGACAAGGATTCGCTGTCCCCTCTGCGCAGACAGTCGCAAAGGTAGCAACAAAACACAACGAACAATGGGCATCACGGTGGAACTTGACCGTAATGTCTATCAATGCTTTCATTGCGAAGCAAAGGGCGCAGTATCTACCGCTAAACAAGAACTCAGGAGAGCCATAATGCAGTCATCCGTAGCACCACAGAAGCAAGTTGACCCACCATCAAGCGTTGACGATGCAATCGTTGATTCGTTTTTAAAATCTCGCGGCATCGACCCGTCACTCGTAAAAGATTATCCGCTTGTTGGTTCGCAACGATACTTCGGTGACAGCGGAAAGCAAGACGCAATAGGTTTTATTTACGGCGACCCACGAAAGCCACAGGCAATCAAGTGGCGCAACATCAGCAAAAAAGAATTTACGCAACAGGGTGCGGCGCGTAGCTTCTTTGGGCTGGCTCAACTTCCATCGGGAACATCCGACCTCATCATCTGCGAGGGCGAGATGGATGTACTGGCTCTCGCGGCGGCAGGTATTCCGGCTATCGGTGTTCCGAACGGCGCACCTCAGAAAGTAAGTGACGGAACATTTGACCCGTCCGAAGACGGCAAGTTTTCCTATGTGTGGGACTCACGCGACCTGATTAACTCGGCAGAGCGGGTTATCTTTTTTCCCGACAACGACACAGCGGGGAGCGCATTGGTTGAAGAACTGGCACGGCGAATCGGGCGGGCGAAGTGTTGGACTGCCACTCTGCCGGAGAAAGATGCCAACGAGACCCTGATTAAACACGGTGCATTGGCTTTGAAAGAGGCGTTGACCACCGCCAAACCGATGCCATTGGAGGGCGTGTATCTGCCCGAAGACTTCGAGACCCAGATTCTGGAACTTTACAACAACGGCACGGTCAAAGGGGAATCAACGGGTTTAACCACCCTCGACCCGTACTATACGATGCTTGAGGGACAGCTTACGGTCTGCACCGGGCTTCCCGGCTCAGGAAAGTCGGAATTGATTGACCAAATCTGTGTAAACATCGCCATGAACAAAGGGTGGCGGTTCGCCTACGCTTCGTTTGAGAATCCTCCGGCAATGCACATCGCCAAACTTGCCGAGAAAGTGGTTGGTAAGCCGTTCTTCGAGGGTTCAAAGAACGATGCCGGAGTGCCTGTTGAGCGCATGAATGATGACGAGCGCGACTACGCGCTTGATTTCCTCAACAAGCATTTCGTCTTCCTCCAGTCCCATGACGGAACACCTCCAAGCGTTCAGTCCATCATCGAGCGCACCAAGCAAGCCGTCATGCGTATCGGTGTCCGTGGTCTTGTCATTGACCCATACAACTACATCGACATGGGTGGCGACAACGAGCATCAGTCTATTAGCAAGATGCTTACCGACATCATCCTGTTCTGCAAGTCACATCAGCTTCATTGCGTTTTCGTGGCGCACCCGAACAAGCAAGCACCCGACAGCGGTATTCCCAAAGGACAGCACATATCCGGCTCATCGGCTTGGTTCGCCAAGTGCGACATGGGTATGACGGTTCATCGCCGTGGGAACAGCACCGAGGTTCACATTTGGAAGGCACGGTTTAAATGGGTTGGAAAACTTGGGATGGTGAATCTCAACTACGACATCCCGACCGGAAAGTATTCCGACATTGCCGATGGTACGGACGGCTATGACTGGGATTTCCCTCTCGATGACTAACATATCCCAATGGCGACCGAGGAACGAAACCGAGGAAGACTTGCGCCACGAAACCGATGCCGCCAAAGCGGTGGCAAACAAGTTCGGATACACGGTCACAAAGCTGTCAGAGTCTTTGTATCACATCGATTGGGTCATCTCGAAAGATAGCGAGATACGGGCTGTAGGCGAGTTCAAGCGGCGAAACAACAGCATGAACGCCTACCCGACTTTGTTGCTGTCAGCGGCGAAGTGGAAGACGGGTTGGGACTATGCCGATATGTTCGGCGTTCCGTTTATCCTGTTCGTGGAGTGGCATGAGGGATTGTTTTACCTCAAGGCAGAACGCTCGTCAGTCAAGTTCGGGGTCGGTGGCAACAGCCGAGGACAGAACGGTGACTTTGAACCGTTAGTGCATTTAAACATTGCGGATTTCGTCAAGATATAAAAAAAGACCCCCGCCGAAGCGGGGGCGTTTGTTTGATTTATTGCTTGGTGGACTGCTTCGCTTGCTCGATAGCTTCCGCGACTTCATCCGTGATGTGTTCGCTTGCTTCTTTGTCTTCGTAATACTTGAGCATGACTTTCGATATGCGATTGGCTTGCGAGAGCATAAACTGGTGTTGCTCAGGGTCTTTTTCTTCCAAAGCCGCGAACATCATCTCGGCTGTGGCTTTGGCAATCATGTGTTCGATGACGGGATGAAAGTATTTCATCTCGGCAAGGTCGGCAATGTTGATGTGAAGTGCAAAACCAACGATGTCGTGGTCTTCAACAACTGGACTGATTTCAATCAAGTTGTTTAAATGTATGCCACGCTTGAGCCATTCGCGCTCAGGTTTCATCTCGGCACTTTCCGGACTGATGAAGAAACGATTAGCCATTGTTTACCTCCTCGTAGCTGTGGATGTGGAATTCATTGTTGTGTGTTCCGATTACCTGTTCGGATGAATCGAAGTAGTAAAAAATGCCATCGTCATCATCTGCTTTGTCATAACTGCCGATAATTGCAGGGTACGCGAACGGTTCGTTGTTGTCGAGCCAGTACCCATGCACCGTGATGTGCTTGTTTAAACTTGATGTGTTAGACATTGCTTCATCCTTGTGGTGGAGGAGGTAAAAAAACATGAAAGCTGAAAAGATTGATGACAGAATAATGATTGCGGTTATTTCGTTCATGGTATCCATCCTCCAATCGTGACGGTGACGGTTTCCGTGCTGATGCCGGTCTGTGTCATCCAGTAATCGAGCGCAATCTCGAAAGACTCATGGTCTTCGGGGTCGTCAATGCTGACTGGTTCGATAGCTGTGACAAGGAATGTAGTCGGCGCGTTCCATCCGAAAAAACCGAGCATGCCGGTGATGCGCCATGTGTTGTTGTTGTGGCTGATTTCGACATTCTCGAAAGAGCCGGTCTTTGGTTCGTGTTCTGATTCATCGAACAAACGGTTTTCCAAATCGTCAATCATGTGTCACCTCAAGAGTAGTATGGTCGTTCGGATGGATAAAACTTTGGAAGTTCGTTTATGTAAACCTGTGCTTGATACGCACCTCCGCTGTAAATAACGGAGTAATACGGAACAGAACGGGATTTTTTGATGCGGTATTGGAGCGTCCGGTTCATGCGATAAGCATAATCAGACGCGGATTCATGGTTGCGGAAGACGCGACATATACGCACGAGTTCACCCGTGTCGTACCACCATCCTCCCTCCTCCGCGCCGCCGTATGCGCGGTCAAGTTCGTACACGCCAACGATATATGCCTTAGTCATTGCGCACCTCGTGCAAGTTGGAGGACGGTTTGGGCATACTCGACAATTTCCGAGCGTTTTTTCTTTTTGCTGTACAGCAGTTGATTCAATGCTTCGTACAGAAGCGGAGCGGTTGCAATCAAACGCGCATTGGCAAGTCGTGCGCCGAACGATGAAACGATGCACACATCTACCGTTCCGGAACGCACACGCACCCAATCATCATTTGCGCTGACCGTCCACGGAATAGGACTGATATTGATATCGGACATACGGATTCTCCTGAGTGTAATTAAATTATACCGTATAGTTGTGAGAATGTAAAGAAGTATTTTTTGTGCGTTTAATCAGCGTTGGGTGACTGTCACCAATGTAGGTGACGGTCGTTTGGCAGTAGGTTGTTTAACCGTATTGACTGAAAACTGGTGTGCGTATTTGTTCATCACGCAATCAGCAACAGTCATCGTGATTTTGGCGGTTTTGATGCGGCATGTTTCCTCCGGCATCCATCCAAGCAATGCGCTTCGCTTGTCACCGTTGATGGCGATAATCAGAGATGCAGACGGATAAGTGTTCAGAATTTCCACTACATCCACGGCTTTCATAATCAGATTTTTGCGCTTCCTAATCATGCTTGGACTCCGGCTTTGCCGAACATACCCTCGGCGACTTGGGCGAGACCCTCCATCATTTGACAGAGTTCATCCTCGTTATAACCGTTTTGCAGAGAAGTAATCGCGGTCAACATCGGGGTCATGTAATCATCCGGCGTTGTCACGCCGTTTTTCTTAATGTCCATGACGGCAAACATAAGCACCGACTGGGCGAACGCAATGTTCATATCTTGCTTGCTCATTTCTTTGTTCATTCGATGACTCCCAAGTTAAGTAAGTGTTGTGCGGTGCGACCAAACCATCCTTGCAGTTGATATGCAAGTCCTGTGTCGTGTAAGTATTGCCATGCTTCGATGACTTGTTGTTCCGATTCGGCTTCGATGAACCCCTCAGCCAGTCCGGTTGCGGTGTATGCGTCCATGCTCATTTCATGCTCCTGTCTTCCTGCCAAGCCGATACCAAAATGCTTGAGCCGATACAGACGATACCCCACAGAGCCGATGGTATTACCTCGCTCGGATAGGCGAATGTGAGTGCAAAGATGAAAAGAAAAAGACCGGTTGCGGCAAGCGCAAGAGAGAAGTAAGACAAGAATTTGTTCATGGCTGTACCTTAGTGAGTTGGCTGTGATTGATTTAAACGCTGTGATTGTGACGGATTGTATTCGGGGCGCATTTGTTCGAGCGCGACTTGGTAGTAGGTGTATGCGACTTTCCAGTCGAGCAGACGCTCGACCGGCGTGGGCTGACGGGTATCGGGCATGATAATCATTCGCCATCCTCCGAATCGACAGGGAACATTTGGTCGGCAACGATTTCGATGGTGTCCCAGTTCATACCGACATCGGCATCGTGATTGCTCTCGCATTCTTCCAAAACTTCAAACGCTTGTTCATCGTTTAAATCTTCCCGAACACCTTGCACATCCTCGATTGTCCAAGTGAACATGACGGTGTGCGTTTCGAGAATCTTGACCCACTCGTTCAGTTCATCGAGCGTTTTCCATCCCGAATGTTCGCGGTCGCCGGACGGGTCAATTTCGGGGAGCATTCCCTCAAGGTCGGCAATGGCACAGCGCATGACGGACACGATTTGTTTTTGAGTGTACATTCGGACTCTCCATTACGGAAGTTGGTTGAGGTAGGCGAGTTTGTATTCGCAGTTGCTGAGTTTGCGGCGCGTCTCTGCCGTATTCTCGTTGAGGAAAATGTTGCGGTACTTGGCGGTCGTGCGGCTGTAGTTCCAGTAGGTGACATCGAGCGTCACCTGTCCCGTTTTGCGGTCGTATTGTGCGATGACGGTGCGATACGACTGAAAGAAAATTGCTTCGGGCGTGGTGACGATGAATTGATTTGCCACGGGGTTGTTCGACTTCGGGGACAGCATTTGACGGACTTGCGGAATCATGGTCATACGATTTCTCCTGATTGAGTGATTAGTATAACAGTATTTTTGTGAATTTGTCAATAGCGTGACAGAATTATTTGTTTATGTTTAAACTCAAAACTTTTCCCACGCTTGAAGTGGCTCGTCTTTGATGGTGAATTGTTTGTCGGCATGCTCAAGACATTTAAGTGGGAAGTAATGCCAATC
>Ga0070749_10002130_pt1 | contig 13328 bp, 19 predicted proteins | sample VirMetDEL_Nov_18_FD_75180 | JGI IMG/M metagenome (GOLD analysis project Ga0070749, IMG submission 75180) | Aqueous microbial communities from the Delaware River and Bay under freshwater to marine salinity gradient to study organic matter... | ecosystem: Environmental > Aquatic > Marine >...
ACCGGGTTTAGACCACAAAGACCAAACACCTCGTTGAGCTCGGGCACTGGCACAGGAGCTGACTTGCTCACTTCCGTGGCCATGGCGAGGACACGCTTGGCTGCACACTTTTTGTCGCTGAACTTGGGCGCCTGCGGAGCCTTGACCAGACGACAGAACAGAGCCTGCAGCTCTGCCATACTGTGCTGCTTGGCCAACTCATCAAGACCCTTATCTAGGCAGCTCTTGGCTAATTCAAATCGATCCATTCTGCTTTCTCCTTCAATCAATATTTACCCGAAACTGACTCGTACGGGATCAACCAGCACTCACCAGTCCGCCATTCGCCGTTCGGAAAGTAGAACACTTCCCCACAACCCATGACCCAATTTACCCCGATTAGGGCGACAATAAACGCAAAAACCAGTGAGACCACTGTATTCACGATCAAATCACGCAGCTTCATTCTTCATTCTCCTGTGTCATCGGACCATCGAGCTCAGACCAAAGGTCGCGCTGCAAGGCCCTGTTATCATAATCAGCACACAAATACACTGGCCCGTAAGCCGTGGGTGTGACCACTCCACGAAGACCCACGTCCCATGGACCGGTATACCGATCAGTGGCTAACCGTACTTCGAGATGCTCTGGATACGACTCCAGAATCTCTCGCAACTCACCAATTTTCATGGCATTCTCCTTTCTGTTAAGACCCCCGAACCGGGGACCTGGACCTGATTGTAGCGCACAAAAGTCGCTCTGTACACTGTTTTTGTATTGGGGACCAGGGACCAACACAATTCAAGGCTCTCTAAGTATATGGAAAACCTTGAACTTTATTGGCATATTGTATTTATCGCGAGGACTATAAGAAAAAAAATTTTTTTTTCAAAAGTTCTCTTATACTAATAGCAGCAATAGGGGACCGAAGTCCCCCTGATCTAGTCTTTGGCCATTTCTACCGCTGCTGCCATCAGTTCAAAATTCCCCGCCAAGGCATGAGCCAGCAAAATTGCTATCTGTTCCCCAGTCAGGTCGTGTTGGACGATCCATTCAGCCACTATTTTCCCCTGTGGTTGTGGGGCTTCTTGCAGCAGCATGTCTAAGATCATGCGATCTTTTTCTCCGGTTTGGGTCATGACATTCTCCTGGTATTCAGTTCTTTGGCCAACCGGCCATAGATTCTTTGCTGCCATTCTTGAAGGTCGTCCGCATCTTCAAATTCAAAGGCTCCATCATTGGCCCAGTTGCTGATGGTCTCATCGATGTCATCCATCAATTCATCAACCAATGAGAGCAGCACGTCTGTTTGACTTTTCATTCTTCATTCTCCATTTCTTGCATGAACCACCATTGATTCATGACTACATTGTACGGACTAAATCCGCATTTGAACACTAGTATTTATACCCGATTCTGCATAAATTTCTCTAAACTCCCTGTTTCTATGTACTTCATCTGGTCTGTGCTGCCTGATAAAGTATCTGGTTTTTCCACCTTTATCCCTGCCACTTCTATCTAGATACCTCGGACTAGGTCCGAAGTCCTTGCAGCACTGTTACTGCTCCTGATTCTGGCCACCAGGTCCTTGGTCCCAGGCTCAAGGTCCTCGATTCTTATTAAGCTATTGATTCTATTAGTATCCACGCGCCCGCGCGCACGTAAGAAGACAATAAAAACCTTTCGACAAGCAGTTTGCGGTGCAGGGCCCGGGGCGCCCACGTCCGCGCGTCGCGCCCCTACGCGCGAGGCCAGTGGTTCTGCGGGGGAGGTTTTTGACATTCGGACAAAATCCGTGAGCATTGTATTGATAGTATAGGCAAAATCAAAAGTTTTTTCGAAAAAATATCCGAGGGGACCAATAAATACAATATGCCAATAGTCCTCGGCAAAAATCAGGGGGTTTACATTTACTCAAAGTTTTTCATATAATTACCGCACGGAGGTGCTATCATGGCAAACATGGGCGGAGCAAGACCCGGGTCTGGTCGACCCAAGGGCCAGCCAAACAAGCGCACGAAAGAGATTCAAGATCGGCTTGCCGAGTTAGATTGCGATCCCATTGAGGGCATGGCAATGATTGCAGCTGATCCTACTGCCTCGCAAGAGTTGAAGTTTCAATGCTACAAGGAGCTGGCTCAGTATGTAGCGCCGAAGCGGAAAGCTGTGGATATGACTGCTAGTATGACTGGCGAGTTTAATATTCAGGTTGTTCGTTTCACTGAAGAGGCTGTAGATGTCGACGATTCAAGTACCGATTGATTGGTCGCCTAGGGCGTATCAGTTGCCTCTGTGGAAGTACATGGAGGGCGGGGGTAAGCGGGCCGTAGCTGTTTGGCATCGGCGGGCTGGCAAGGATTTAAGTAGTATCAATTGGTGTGCGGTCTCTGCCTTGACCAGGCCGGGTCTTTACTGGCACTTATTCCCCACTTACAATCAGGGTCGCAAGATTGCTTGGGACGGTATGACCAGAGACGGTCGTAAGTTCCTGGAACACTTTCCCAAGGAAATGTGGGAGGCAGTCAACAACACCGAGATGCGGTTGACCCTGAAGAACGGTTCTATTTACCAGGTAGTTGGTACGGACAACGTCGACCGCTTGGTGGGGGCTAATCCTGTCGGGGTGGTCTTTTCAGAATACTCGCTGCAAGATCCTCGGGCCTGGAACTATATTCGTCCTATCTTGGCTGAGAACGGCGGTTGGGCGTTATTCATCTATACGGCTCGCGGCCGTAACCACGGCTATGACTTGTTGAACATGGCTAAGCGCAATGAGTCGTGGTTCCAGCAGGTGTTGACGGTCGAAGATACTCGGGCAATTCCAATCGAAGCCATCGACGAGGAGCGGGCTTCTGGAATGCCAGAGGAGATGATTCAGCAAGAGTTTTACTGTAGCTTTGATGCCCCGTTAGTTGGGTCTTACTACGGTAACGCCATGGCCAAGTTGCTGGCAGAGCAGAAACTGACTAAGGTACCTTATGACCCGTTGCTAGAAGTTCATACCTCCTGGGACCTGGGCGTTGGCGACTCGACGTCGATCATCTTCTTCCAGATGGCTAATACCGAAATTCGGATCATTGACTATTACGAAAATTCTGGCGAAGGCCTACCCCACTACGTCAAGATCTTGCGCGAACGCGACTACGTCTATGGCGAACATTTAGCCCCACACGACATTCAAGTCAGGGACTTCTCAACGGGTAAAAGTCGTTTAGAGGTGGCCAGAGAGTTAGGGGTCCGGTTCCGCGTAGTTGCTAACCTTCGGATCGACGACGGCATTGAAGCCGTCCGTACCGTCTTGCCACGCTGCTACTTTGACGAAGATAAGACTAGCCACCTGATCGAGGCCCTCCGTCAGTATCGGAAAGACTTCGACGAAAAGAACAAGGTATTTAGAGACAAGCCGCTGCACGACTGGACCAGCCACCCGGCTGATGCCATGAGGTACTTGGCCCTCGGTATTCGAGACCGGATCAATCGCAAGCAGCAAAATTTACCCCGCCAGGCAGAGAGCGAGTATTCGATTTTCAATGCATATTAGAGACTTTACCCTTGACGACGCACCCCAGATGATTGAACTGGGGCGGTTAATGCACGGTGAATCCACTTATGCTGGGGCCGACTATAGTCCAGAAAAATTGATGCAAATGGCCAAAGAGTGGCTACAATACCCTGAATGGCGCTTTGCTCGGGTAGCGGTCGACGACTCAGGCGTAATATATGCGATGTACGTCGGCCACATTTCGCAGTATTATTTCGGACAGGATTTGGTTGCGTCAGACACTTTGTTCTTTGTCAGGCCAGATCGACGCGGTAGTTTTGCTGCCGCAAAGTTGGTGAAGGAATTTGAAGAGTGGGCCTTTAGCCGTGGCGCTTTGGACATTCGACCGGCTTCTTCATCAGGTGTAGAGATAGAGCGTGTACGTCACTTGTATGAGGCTCTAGGCTACAACTTGGTAGGCTATGTGTTTCAGAAAAGGAGATAGCTATGTGTTTTGGCGGCGGTTCTTCCCCTCCTCCTCCACCTCCAGCTCCGGAGGTGCCTAAGCAAGATTCAACTGAGGTCAAGATGGCTCAGGAAAAAGTGCGCAAGGTTGAGCGCACACGCGCTGGCCGCGAGTCTACGATCTTGGCAGGTGCTGCCGGTGCTGATACCATGGGCCAAGAGACGATTCGTCGTCGCAAGCTGATGGGTATGGCTAGCGAGAAAACAGGCGCATAATGAAAGAGCTGGTTGACCACGTCATCAAGCGCAGCGAGCAGCTAGCTACGTTTCGCGCTGTTTGGGAAAACCTCTGGCAGGATTGCACGGACTACGTCAATCCTCGCCGGGGTGACTTTTCCACGCAGCAAGCTAGAGGTACTCGTCACCGCTTTGACAAGGTCTTCGACTCTACTGCCCCGTTAGCTAATCAAAACTTAGCTGCCGGGCTTCATGGTCACTTGACCAATGCAACTGAGCGCTGGTTTAGTCTACGGATTCCTGGTGTCTCAACGCCTAGTCAGTCTGTACGAGATTACATGCAGACCGTCATCGACATCATGTTTGATGAAGGCTTCAACTCGTCAGCGACTAACTTCACCACGGCTGTCCATGAGCTGTACTTGGACCTAGGTTCCTACGGTACGGGTGTCTTTTACATTGAAGATCGTATCGGCAAGCCGATTCAGTTTAGGTCTTTCCACCTAGCTGACTGCTATGTAGCTGAAAATGCCGATGGCATTGTCGACGTCTTGTACCGCAAGTATAAGCTGCAAGGTCGTCAATTGCTTGAGCTGTATCGCGAGGCCCTGCCTGAGAAGCTGATCGAAGCGATTATCAAGGAACCGCTTAAAGAATACTCAGTCGTACACGCGACTGAACCCAATGACACGTACTTGCCGGGCAGCAAGAAGTCTAAGGACATGCCTTACAAGTCTTGCTACGTGTTGATGGAAGAAAAGATCCTGTTGTCTGAAGGGGGCTTCAATGAGTTCCCCTACATGGTACCACGGTGGTCTAAGACGTCGGGAGAAGTCTATGGTAGATCACCTGCCATGATGTGTCTGCCCGACATCAAGATGGTCAATGAGATGATGAAGACGACCATCCGTGCCGCGCAAAAAGCCACTGATCCCCCGCTCATGGTGCCTGACGATGGCTTCATGCTGCCACTGAGGACTATCCCAGGTGGCCTCAACTATTTCCGGTCCGGTACGTCTGACGAAATTAAACCCCTGATCTCAGGAGCCCGCCCAGACATCGGCCTAGACTTTATCGACTCCAGACGCGAACACATTCGTAGTACCTTCCACGTTGACTGGCTACAGCTGCAAGAAGGTCCTCGCATGACTGCTACTGAAGTCCTGCAGCGCCAAGAAGAAAAGATGCGCCTGATGGGTCCCATGGTTGGTCGCTTACAGACCGAGTTCCTGGGCCCATTGATCGAGCGCGTGTTTAACATCTTCAGTCGCCGAGATTTGCTGCCCCCGCCCCCGGCTGATTTAGAAGGCGTCAACCTGAGTATTGACTACGTCTCTCCAGTGGCCCGTGCCCAAAAGGCGCAGACCGTGTTTAACTTCGGTCGTTTACTCGAGCAGATGATTCCGTTGGCTAACATCAAGCCTGAGATGTTTGACAACATCGACGCTGATGCCACCTTCCGCTGGGCGCACGCTGCCTTGGATGGTCCAATGGAAACCTTGGTCGACGAAGAGAAGATGCAAGAAATTCGCCAAGCCAGAGCTGAACAACAGCAGCAGATGGTACAGGCCGAACAACAAGCTCAGGGGGCCGCCGCAGCGAAAGATGCGGCTCAAGCAGCACAAGCAGTAGGAATGGCTGGTGGCGCGTAAACCTAAAGTAACCGAACTTCACGACTCTTACCGCGCGGTCTTTAGCACTCCGGACGGCGAACGAGTATTAGAACACCTCTGTCACGTTGGCTTTGTCAACATCCCAAGCTACGTGACGGGTGACTCGCACGAAACGGCGCATCGTGAAGGTATGCGTCGCGTCGTGCTCAGCATCTTGCGGTTCTTAAATAAAGATCCGCGAGAAATCCAGCAATATACTCAGGAGATTGAAGAAAATGAGTGAGGAATTAAACGGGTCCGTAGAAGATGCGGGTAGCTCGGTAACGGATTGGAAGGCGAGTCTTGATGAGTCGCTCCGGTCAGATCCGAGCCTCGCCGACATTAAAGACGTTAGCGGTCTAGCCAAGTCTTACATCCATGCGCAAAAGATGGTTGGTCGAGACAAGGTCGCTATCCCACAAGAAGGTGCTACCCCTGACGAGTGGGCGGCTTTTTACGATCGACTGGGCCGTCCCAGTCAGTACGAGATCAATAAAGCTGACATCAAACTTCCTGAGAATATTCAGGTTAATGAAGCCACCGAAAAAGCCATGCTGGATATTTTCCACCAGGCCGGTTTAACTAACGCCCAGGCCAATGCTATCTATAACGGATATATGCAGCAATTGGTTGGCGACGTTGAAGGGGCCGGTCGAGCGCGTGAAGAACAGCAAGCCGAGTGGCACGCTCAGCTGCAGAAAGACTTTGGTAAGGCATTTGACCAGCAAGTCGACTTAGCTCAGCGGGCAGCCAAGGAGTTTGGTGGCGAAGATTTTCTGAAATGGCTAGATCAAAGCGGCATGGGCGATAATCCCATGTTCGTGAAGATGTTTGCGAAAATCGGTAAAGGTATGTCAGAGTCAACGGCAGATACTGGTAATGGTACTAGTAGTTTTGCCTTGACGCCTGAGGCAGCTAGACAAGAGATTGCCCGTCTGCAGCGCGATCCAACCTTCATGAAGCAGTACTCCTCTACGGAGATATACGGCCACAATGAAGCGATTGCCAAGATGCAGTCTTTGTTCCAGTTTGCTTATCCTGATATGGATCCGCAATAATGCCACTCATGACCGGTTCCTCAAAGAAGGTGATTTCGAAAAATATCGGAACCCTGATGACCGAAGGCTATAAGAAGAAGCAGGCCGTGGCTATTGCTTATTCGAAGGCCGGAAAGTCAAAGGAACCGGACAAGAAGAAAAAATAATGTTCGTAACGCATTTTATGCGTTATGATCTGGGTAACGGGTAGCGGGCAACCGTCCGAGTCACAATGCCCCACGACTATAAACGGGGAAGCAGAGGTCCGAAAGGGTAGCCAAAGCGCATTCAACGTAAACTTTGAAGGAGGATTGCACCATGTCTGTGCAGATCACGACCGCCTTTGTACAACAGTACAAGAGCAATGTCGAGCACCTCGTTCAGCAGAAAGGTTCGCGTTTGCGTCCGTACGTGCGAGTCGAGTCTCAGGCAGCTGAGTTTGACTTCTACGACCGGATTGGCGCTACCGCTGCTCTCGAGGTCACGGGGCGACATCAAGATACCCCGCTGGTGAACGTACCTCACGACCGTCGTCGTGTCTCATTGCGCGATTTCGATTGGGCCGATCTCATCGATCGTACTGACCGTATCCGCATGCTGATCGACCCCACGTCTCCTTATGCGCAGAGTGCTGCTTTTGCTCTCGGCCGTAAGATGGACCAGGTCATCATTGAGTCTGCGTTCGGTACTGCTTACACTGGCAAGACCGGTTCAAGCACTGTTAGCTTCCCTGCGTCGCAGCAAATTGCTGTTGACTACGTGGAGACTGGCTCTGCTGCCAACTCTGGTCTAACCATCGGTAAGCTTCGTCGCGCTAAGGAACTGTTGGACTCTAATGAAGTTGATCCGTCAGATTCTCGCATCATCGTAGTTACTGCTAAGCAGGTCACCGACCTCTTGCGTACGACCGAAGTTACGAGTGCTGACTACAACTCCGTTAAAGCTCTGGTTTCTGGCGAGCTTAACACGTTCATGGGCTTTGAGTTCGTACGTACTGAACTCCTGAACACGGACGCTAACTCACATCGTCGAGTGATTTGCTACGCCAAGTCTGGCCTGTTGTGCGCAATGGGTATGGACATTAACGTAGACATCGGTCCACGTCGTGACAAGCGTAACGCGACTCAGGTGTACTGCTCTGCTTCCTTCGGCGCCGTCCGTATGGAAGAAGAGAAAGTCGTCGAAATCAAGTGCGCTGAATAAGGAGGACTGAGAAATGGCTACTACCAATTCGACCCAATACGGTAACACCGTAGCAGTCCCTCCCGTCATGAACGCAGTTCACGAAGCCCACGGCCGTGTGCGTGTAGCCGCTTTTGACTACACTCAATCGGGCGCAGGTACCGCTGGTGATTACGTCAACTTGGTGAAGTTGCCGGCCGGTGCTATTCGTGTGCTGTCTGTCTACGTGGCATTTTCAGCCTTTGGTGCGTCTCGTACGCTAGACCTTGGGTATGGCGCGTATACCGCCCTGTCCAATGGTGCTACTGTCGCAGCTGACGCTGACGGTATCAGTGCTAACACTGACATCTCAGGCGCTGGCTCGGTTACCTCGGTGGCTAATGATCAAGTGTCGTCTACTGACGGCGTCTTGGTTACCGCCCAGGTTAACGACGGTACCTTGCCTGATGCTGCTACACTGAACGGTTACGTTCTGTACGTGGTGGACTAAGCAACAAGGGGGCTCCTCTATCAAGGGGGGCCCTCTTCATAAGGGGGCAAGATGGCTACGTCAAATGTGGAACTTGTAAACAGGGCGTTAGCTCTGCTAGGTGTTGAATCAGTTACTTCATTGTCTGACAACACTAAGGCCGCATCTGTCTCTAGCGTTTTGTTCGATGATACACGCGCTGCAGTATTCAGAGGTCACCCCTGGAATTGTTTGACTAAGCGCGCTTCTTTACCTAAGGATGTGACAGCACCGGTGTATGGCTTTATTAACCGGTTTGTGTTGCCCTCAGATTATCTACGCCTTTTAGCAATTGAAGATACCGGCGCAATTTCATTGCCATATCAGCTAGAAGGTTCATTCATCTTGTCTGACAACGACACGATGAACATCAAATATACGTCGCTTGAAACTGACGTAACAAAATACGACACACTTTTAGTTGACGCGTTATGTGCTCGCTTGGCTGCCGATCTGGCGCAACCATTGCTACAAAGTACTTCGGCCATGCAAGATATGTGGAAGATGTACGAGCTAAAGATGCGCGAAGCTAAATTTGTCGACGCACAAGAGAATTCTCAAGACGTGCTCGACTCTGATTATTGGCTTGATTCTCGCCTAGGAGTTACGAGCGCATTCCTAACGCCGCCACCGAGGTAAGTCATGGCTAAAGTCACGCCTATACAGACAAACTTCACAGGCGGTGAGATTAGTCCAAAGCTCCTTGGGCGAGTTGACCTGACGAAGTACACGACAAGCTGCAAACGGCTTGAAAACTTTATTGTGTTCCCGCACGGCGGGGTGACTAAGCGGTCAGGTACTAGATACATCGCCGAAGTTAAGGACTCCAGTAAGACGGTCCGCTTGATTCCATTCGTGTTTAGCACGGTGCAAGCGTACGTCCTTGAATTTGGAGACTACTATGTCCGGTTCTATCGAAACGAAGGTCAATTACTTAATGCAGCAGGTACAGCTCCGTATGAAGTGGCTACGCCTTATGCTCATACCGAACTTGCAGACCTTGATTTCACGCAGTCAGCAGACGTTCTTTACTTATTTCACAAAGATTACGCGCCGCGTAAACTCAGTCGTACAGGCGCTACGTCGTGGACGCTGACTACTCTTGATTTTCAAGATGGTCCCTGGGGTAAGACCAACGTCACGACTACGACCTTAACAAACTCAGGTAAAACTGGGACCGTCACAATTACCGCCAGTTCTACGACCGGTATCAATAATAATACTGGTTTTCAGTCGACAGATGTCGGGCGCTTAGTTCGTATGGAACACACGGCCAAATGGGGCTGTGCCAAAATTACTGCGGTTGGTTCAACGACTTCTGTTACCGCCACCGTGCATGGCAATTTTGAATTTGAACAAGCCACGTCTACTACAGTCTGGCGATTAGGCGAGTGGTGCGATACAAATGGCTGGCCAAAACATGGCTCGTTTTATCAAGAACGCTTCTTTGCTGCCGGCAGTACCACTAAACCTAATACTGTCTGGGGTTCAGTGTCTGGAGATTTTGAGGTCTTTAGCCCAACCAATCGAGATGGCGAAGTACTTGATGACTCCGGTCTGACCTTGACAATTTCAAGCGATCAGGTTAACGCTATTCGTTGGATGTATTCAGCTAGACACATGCAGTTGGGTACCTCTGATGGTCCGTTCTTGATGTCTTCTGGTCGAGACGACTTAGCTTTAACGCCTACCAACGTTAAGGTAAATCGTGAGACGACCGACGGTTGTTCTCGGGCAAAACCAATTGGGGCTTCTAAGGCTACGTTATACGTCGATCGAAACCGTCTAAAGTTTCGAGAGTTGGCCTATGCTGTAGAGGTAGATGGTTACAACACGCCAGATTTAACTTTGGTAGCTGAACACATTACCTCTGGTTTTGTCGAAGAGATTGCTTACACTAAAACCCCTGATAGTCTGGCTTGGGTACGACTTGCTGACGGGGAAATGCGTTGTCTTACTTACGAACGTGAGCAAGATGTCGTGGCCTGGTCTCGTCATATTTTAGCCGGGACTAATGCTGTTGTCAAGTCGATGGCGTCTATTCCTAGCCAGGACGAATCTGAAGATCAACTTTATCTCCTGGTTTCTCGTACGATTGACGGAGCCACTGTCCAGTACGTTGAATTTATGGAGCACCAGTTTAGTCAAGCCAGAGGCGATGTACCCGCCGATGCTTTTTACGTCGATTCTGGTTTGACCTACGACGGTAGTCCAGTCACGGTGTTGTCCGGGTTAGATCATTTAGAAGGCGAGACTGTTAGTGTCCTCGTAGATGGGACAACCCACCGAAATTTAACCGTATCATCGGGTTCAATTACCCTGGATAGGGCAGGATCCGTAGTCCATGTTGGACTCCCCTACGCAGCCCTATTAAAAACCTTGGATCCAGAAGTACAGACTGAGGAGGGCCCATCTCAAGGTAAGACTCGCCGGGTTGAACGCGTAACTTTTCGCGTAGTTGACACCTACGGTTTGAAGACCGGCACCGACGACACTAACCTAGAGGAAGTTTTGTTCCGTACGCCAGCCATGCCCATGGGCAGCATTCAATTGTTTACCGGAGATAAACGCCTGTTGCTGAGGCATTCTCCAGACCGTGCATTTGAATTGACCGTGAAGCATGATGTACCACAACCCTGTACATTACTAGCAATCATGTACTCTTTAGTGGTATCGGAGCGATGATCGTGGTACCATTTGAAAACTGGCACTGGGAGTTTTTCTGTCCCGCTTGGCCCATCTTTAAAAATGGAGTGGACTTTGAGCGGGCCGGCTGCTCGTACACCTTGACTGAAAATGGCGAGTTGTATGGCGTATTTGGCGGGGTACCATTGTGGAAAGGGGTCATCGAGACATTCTTGATCCCTGGGGATAAGTTTGCAGAGCGCAAGCTTTCTTGTATTAAGGCGATGAAGCGGCATGAAGAGATGGCCCGCAAAGCTTTGGGGATCTGGCGCGAGCAGACTACGATCCCAGTGGACAACAAGGTAGCAATTCGCTGGCTTGAGTTTTTAGGTTACGAACAAGAAGGAGTATTGCGCAAATTTGGTCCTGACGGTAAAGACCATTATCGTTTCGCGAGGTTATACGATGGGAATTGAAACAGCAATCATGATGTCGGCCATTGGCTCCGTAGTCGGAGCAATTGGTGCTATGGAGGCCGCCAATCAGCAAGCTCAGGCCCTTGAGTATAACGCCAAAGTTGCAGAACGCAATGCTCAGATGGCTAAAGATCAGGCTGATTACGAAGCCAAACGACAAGCTAGCAAGATGGCCAGGCTTAATGCCAGTCAACGAGTTGCTTATCTAGCCAGCGGGGTAATGATTGATGACGGGACCGCAATGGACGTCATGATCGATACTACGACGCAAGGCGAGATGGATCGTTTAGCCATTTTATATGGAGGCGACGTTGAATCCGTAAATTATCGTTCTCAAGCAGCATCTGCTAGGATGGAAGCCGCAGCAGTTAAAACGGCTGGAATGTATAGAGGATTTTCAACGTTGCTTGGTGGGGCTGGCTCAGCTTTGGGTCAGTATAGACAAGGTCAAGCTTTGGGGTTGATAGCATAATGCCACGCGTACCAATTTATTCAGAAGGTATGGGTCAGTTAGCACTCCCTAAGGAGCGCTTGGCTGGCCTATCCGCACAAGCCATTTCTAACTTGGGTGCCCCTGGTCGAGCTCTCGAACAGTTTGGTGCTACTGCACAACAGACGTTTAGTCAATTGGCTAGCGTTGAAATGCGCATTGAAGAAAAACGCCAAACAGATGAGGGTCGCATTTGGGTCCTTAACAAACGCAACGAATTAATGGCGGAAGCTGAGCAGCACAAAAATGACCTGCTAAATCAGACAGCGCCCAGCGATTACTTAGGTGACAAATCTGCCCCTGGTAGTCCAGACCCAAATTCATTTACAAGTAAGCGGCTCGACTGGTATGAAAAAACTTTAGCCAGTGATCGATATAAGGCACCGTCAAAGATTGCCGGGCAGATGTGGGCCGAAGAATCGATGCGCATTAAAGGTCAATTGACCGTTGACGCGATCAAGACTCAAGCGGCGCAGCGAACAGCGGCTTTAAAAACTACAGTTGAAACATCACTGACTGAAGCGCAACTTCGAGTACAGCGAAATCCTATTACCCTGAGTTACGAGTTGGCCGCTTGGGATAAGTACCTAGCGTTTAAGGACGATCCCAATACTCCTCAAATAGAAGGTGTTGGCGGTAGCCTTGGTAAAAACTATCTTGACGCTACTCGCCGGATGGCTAGGACAGCCTTGGCAGATTCTGCCCTGGTAGGTTTAGTTGAAGAAAATCCGTTGCAAGCCTTGAAGATTATTGATAAGGGCTCGTGGGACGACGGCAAGATGTACGGTATCCAGCCTGAGCGAATTTCAACTCTGCGTAAGGCGGCTATTAGCGCCTTGCAACTTAACAATGAAGCCAACCTGGCGGCTCTACAAGACCGCATGGCAAATCATTTTGCTAGTTTGTCAAAGGGTGGCACTGGGGATTCTGCCTTCGGCAGCGCTGAATCAACTTTAGCCATAGTGACTCAGTCATTTGGTGATCCTGAGATTACACAATATATTCCTGGTATCAAACCTAGAATTGATCGTATCGTAAAAGATTTTGAGTCAAAAACTAGGGTGGCTAGAACTACTGGTCAGTTAATAAAGTCGCTTGAATACGCGACAGACGAACAATTAGTCGCGTGGATGCGGTCATCTCGTGACGTAGGCAAAGGTAAGGTCGTCAATGTAGAAGAGATCGTTGGTAAAAAC
>Ga0070749_10002131_pt1 | contig 13327 bp, 13 predicted proteins | sample VirMetDEL_Nov_18_FD_75180 | JGI IMG/M metagenome (GOLD analysis project Ga0070749, IMG submission 75180) | Aqueous microbial communities from the Delaware River and Bay under freshwater to marine salinity gradient to study organic matter... | ecosystem: Environmental > Aquatic > Marine >...
TAGTATTAACCATATCAGGTGTACCCTTAACTTCTCTACCTGTAGCTCCTGTAATAGGAGCATAAGCTCCAGGACTATCTTTTACAGGCATTCTGCCTTGGCTCTTTTGATACTCGTCCATGTAAGCTGTTCTTATCTTAGGATCAAGTAGTTTAAATTTAGCTAAAGTCATATCTTTAGGAGTAATGCCTGCCTTGCTCATTGCCGCTATTACTTCATCCCCTGATCTGCCTTTTTGTCTTTTTATTGGGCCAGTAGTCCCTCCTAATGGATATTTTTTCTTTTTCATTTAGATTTATTTATTGATAATAAAGCGTTAGTTGAAATTTTATAATTCTCAGTAGGGTTAAAAAATAACCTAGCTACTAAGAAGTTGTCAGTTAATTTACCAAGCTCATACGGAGATTTATTAAAGTCTATATTAGAATTCGGTACTTTATCTATAAAGTAATCAGAGCTTATTTGACTCCACTCTGATGTGAATAAGGGCTGGTCATAATCTACTACATAATCTCTGAAAGCAGAAATAGCCCAATTAGTATGTTTTCCTTTTGCAAGTAATTTAGTTTGAACTAAAGTATCATATGGAGACTCATTAACTACTAGTACGTCCATGGCTCCAGAAGACTGTCTGGAATTATATAGAATTCCTTTATCAAAAGTTACATTAGGTTTATCTATCCATTGTTTTGTAGTAGAATCATATTCTGAGACTCTCGACATATAATAAAGGTTAGTAAACGTTGAAAGTCCTTGAGATTTAAGAACAGGCTCAATTATAAAAGGATGCTTGGTACCATAATATGTTTGGTAGTTTCCTACATTATGTCTATGTAATTTTCCATTAACAGCTTGCTCTGAATAGAATGCCCAATCTCCTATAAATTTTGTAAACTTATAAGGAAGAGAAAATAAAGAATCTTCATCTTGAATATAATGAAGTGGTATATAAGAATGCCAACTTATCCAACTTCCTGTCAAGAATGAATAAGAAAAAGTAAAAGATAAGTTTTCAAAATATTCTTCATCTTCAAGAGGTATTTCTCTTAGATCTTTAGGTCCTCCATATATGTAGAAACTTTCTCCTTGTGAGACTATTACTCCTGGAGTATAAGTAGAAGTTGGGTCATACTCTCCAGCATAAAAACCTGGCCCAGAAGCTAGGTCAGTAAATCTTATTTTAAAGTCTCTCTTCGTAAGAAGTATTCTTTTATGTTGTGGATCATAGGCCATATGAAATCCTACTCCTTGTGGGTTTGCTGGGTTTCTAAAATTAGTAAAGGTTCCTTTACCTACTAATTCCTCAAACTGTTGTGAGTATTCTAATTTAAGATTCTCAAAGGCCCAAGTAGAAACATTTTCTCCTGTTAAACTCTTTAGAGGATCTTGTATTGCAAATACCTCATGAGCATTATCATCTACAGTAACTATTCCAAAAGGAGTAACCACTGTACAGAATTTAGAGTGAGTACCAAAAGATAAGTTATCAGCAGATTGTATTATTCTAGGCGCTCTAGCAAATCTAGAAGCATTTCCTAAATAGGCAACTGCACTACCAACTTGTAACTCTTCTTCCTTTACTGGTATTATAAACCAAGCTCTTTCTGATCCTACGAAAAGAGAGTCTTTGAAAGTCTCTATTACATAAGCAGGACCGTATTTTTTCTCTATGTCTATATAATTGTTAGCTAGAAATATTCTCATAGAGTCTGCTGAGCTTTCTTGATCTGCTTTTTGAGACACTGCTACCCTGTGGGGATAATAATTAAGGCAGATGTCTTCATAATTAAAACCTGAAGGTAGTGCACTATAAACTTTAAAAGTCTTCTCTTGAGAGTAAGCTTCATTATAATTATAGTCATTATCTACAAGAGTAGATACAGAGTCTCCAGGAGAAGTAAGAGAATCATCTTCTCTATCTACTGCTTGGGTAATAGTATATCTCTTTGGATAATAATCACCATGTCTTAATTCCGCGTTAACTGTAGACTCAAATGGTGAACCCCAAACTGTTTTATAAATTATTTCGTTTGTTTGGATTATTTGGCCATTATCTCTAATTCTAGCAGGAGCCAAAGAAGAAGTGTTGCTCGTGGTAACTCTTCTAAAATAAGTATACCCTGTAAAACAGTCTCCTCCAAAGCATTCAGTTTCTCCAAGTCCCCCTATTCCTATATAAGCTCCTTGCCCAATATTCCCATATTGCGATCTTAGATATCTCTTTAAAGATATATACCAATAGTTAACTCTAGCTCCTGCAGAAGTTCCAACTACAGAAAAGAACGGACTACTTGAATAAGGAACATCATCAGTAGTCTTCAGCATGTATCCTTCAGTTTCATAGTCTTGATTCATATATCCGCCTAAGCCAGAGGTAACTGTTCCTGTATCTACATACATTTGACCTTCTAAAGCTCTGTTAGTAAAGTCAGGAGCATATGCTGTATCAGTATCTGTAGTAGCTCCTTTTATATAACACTTTCCTTTCCATAAAAAAGTTCCAGGAGTGCCTACAGCCTCAGGTAAGGCATCCATTTTTCTTTCACACTTAATATACCCTGCAGATAATTTATCTCTTCTAAATTTAGTATTCATACCATGGAAGGTATGGAGAGAATCATTTATACTAAAAGTAGGACCAGCCCCCGATGTTGAATAATTGAAGGGCCCTACATTATGTCTTTCATTGTCACTAGAAGTTTCTAGAACTCTATTAATAAGTCCTTTATCTAATACACTTGAGTTTGCATCATCTCTCTCTAATCTTACAAAGAAATAACTATCAATTTCTGAAGCATACTCTGGGGGGATAGTAATATTTCTAAATTTAACCCCAAGAGCTCTATACTCATTTGTAAACAATGTAGCATCTACTGAAGGAAAATGAAGAGGCTCTAATGTAGTATCAGGAAATTTAAAGTCTCTTATAGGTTGTCCTGCATTAGTTCCAAAAGCATCATCATTAGGATAAGTTTCTGTACTTTCAGTGTAAGCAAATTCTCCTTCTGTTTCATAAGAAGCATCTGTAGGACTTGCAAATCTATAAGCTGTATTCCATACTAACCATCTAGGAACAAGTCCTGTTCCATATCCTATATCGTCTGCAGCAGAAGTAAATCCAAGATGTCTAACATCTTCTAAGTCTACTGTAGTAGGAATAGAATATAAAGAAGAATCCCATCCAGAAATTGGAGCAGGTCTATTATGCCAAACATTAGGATCAGAAGCTAAAGGAAGTGTTACTTCAGTTCCAGTATCTTGTTCTCTTGAGATAAGAGGGTATACTGGAGTATGGTAACCAGATTTAAATCTAAATACAATTCCAAATCTATATACCTCGTCAGGCATGAATGAGCGAGTATCTATGTAATACTCATCTTCTTTGGGCCCAATAGATCCTGTGGTTTTAGTAAACCAAGTAGCTGCAATATCATTAACAGCCTGTTGAAATACTCTATGATTTAATTCTTTTTCTCTTAAATTAATTAACCAAATAGAGTTATCATGTATAGCTAAATCTTCTGCAGACTCATACGCGATAGTATCTACCAAGATATCAGAGATTGAAACATCTTCTCCACTTTCATTTCCTTGTATGATAACATTGTCATTAGCAGAATCAATTGGAACTCTCTTAACTATTCTAGCTGATAAAATTTCATCTATATTACTGATAAGAGCAAATTCCAAATAAGCGTAAGAAGTATCTATATTACTAATATCTAGTTCAATAGATTTAGTAGTGCCTGCGCTATCTGAAGCTATTCCTCCATCTATTTCTGGAGGAGATGTAGTTGAGTATGGTTCATCTACTATAGGTATAATTGGAGTACACTGTATCCAATCTACTTCATTAAATGAAGAATCTAAATAGCGATAGGCTACTGAGTAACTTCCTATTTCAAGTGCGCCACCATTATCTCTTACTGAAGCAGATACTGTAGGTTCTGAGAATTGAAGAAATAAATTAAGTAGACTTATATCCCATCCAGCTGCTGTAGAGTTTGCAGTATCTATAGTATATCCTGGCAATAGGTATTGTTCTCTGTCAGTTATATTAACTGAAAGTAGAACAGACTGCCCGTCGACTATATAGAGAATATCATCACAACCTACAACTCTACTTCGGATTCTTACTTGTTTTGTAATTAAGAATCCTAAAGAATCAGACTTAATAAGAATATTAAAATCATCTTCTATTCTCTCACCAATTATTGAGTTCCCAGCTTCTGTTCCATATCCTACAAGGCATATTATAGTTCTATTGGAAGAGATAGTATTGTAGCCTATTACTCTAAAGTTTTCAGGTAAATCTAAAAACTCAGTAGTACCTTTCTCATTAGTAGAAGAAGACTGTTCTCCTTCTGTATTTGAAAAGACAGAGTTAAGAGCAAATCTTAGTTTACCCTCAGGCTGGTTAATTGGATTTAAATCTAGACTAATTCCTGAATTCATAATTGGATATCTTCTCCTGTGCTAAGATTAGAAAAGGCATTATTATAAGTTTCATTATGTGGGCCTATTCTATTCATTTGGTTTCTAAAATTTTCAAGTTCATCTATTGACATAAGCATAAGATCTCCTACAGCTCTAGCTCTATACATTTCCCAATATCTTCTATACTTTTGTTCTCTTCCACTAGAGCCTTCTATTCTTGCTAAGTCTTGTTTCATAAAGAAGTTCATAAGAAGCTTATATTTAATAGCTTCTATTACATCTACTTCATCAGGTATTAGAATACTTCCATTACCATCTTTTTTGTAATCAAGTCCTGCTAAGCATATAACACCATTCTCAAAAGAAGTAATAATACATCTATTGTTGATAGTGTAAGTATGATGAGAAAGAGATCCTATGATAGGACTATTAGAACATACAACTGCATTTGACCATACAGAACTTGAGAGTCTAAGTGGTTGCCAGATTCTAAGAGAGTCCGCGTCAAAGAATTCCCAATAAGATTGAGAAATAGAATTTTCATCTCCTGTGTAGAGAACTACATTTTGAGTTTCAGCTTCACTTTCAGTCTGAGTATGAAAAACTTGTTCTATATATTTAACTCCTTTTGGAATATCAGCAGTATAATTTTCTACAGTACAAAGATGAATTCTCTCTTCGTAAACTTGTCTAACGGCTAAAGACTCGTAGGCATAATAAGCTTCTTCATAAAGCTGAGAATACTCTACTTGGTCTTGAGGCATCATACTATAAGCAGCTTGTACAGCTACATCTAAGGGTACATAATTAATTACTTTCATAGGAACTCACGTGTATATGGCTAAACCCATATTTGTTTATTAATTCTTTAAGTCTAGTTCTTTTTAGACTCCTTACTAATTTAAAATCCCAGCTAAATTTCTTTTTAAATGTAGCCTTCCTTTTTTTCCATACTATCTTAAAAGCATAACCTCTTGTATGTGTATTTGTATGGTAGATCTTCTTGCCATATTGATTGGTAGCATGAAAATCTATAAGAGGTCTACTAGGTTTATATTTTTGAATCTCAAGGATTCCTAATCTAGCAGGAAGTTCAAAAGAGTCTCCAGTTATATATAGAGCATCAAACAAAGCTAAATTAAATTCTTTCTGTACTGCATTATATTCTTTCTTGGTTAACTTACCTTTATAAGTTTTATAGCTATCTTTTACTGAAGTTCTTTTCATAGACTAATATGATCATTTTCTTCGTCTTCTCTTGCCTGAAGTGAGAATCCTAATTTCTTAAGACATAATTCATAAACAGCATCATTTAACTTAGCATCTAATGGAATTACTTGAGAGTGAGGATCAAAACAAGTTTGGTCAGTCTCTGTCCCATCTGGATTACATCTTGGGAATTCTGCAAACTCTAACGGGTCTTCTGCAGGGCCTATAATAAGAACAGACTTTAAGTGGTTATTATTAAATATTGTTAGATATCCATTTGTAATTTCATAGAGAGCATCTTCTTGTCTAGTCCTAGTAAATTGTAGGTTATAAGAGTCTTGAAGATTTCCACTACTGATATTTTTTCCTCCAAATGTCATTACCCTAAATGAGTCTCCAAACTTGCTACTAAAGTATGTAGGTATTTTATACCTAGATCTCCTAACTTTACAAATAGTTCCATCAGGAAGGCATTCCTCATATTCCACAAGATCTAGAGGAACATAAAGCTTTTGTAGGTTGAAAGGATTATTATATTTCCCTTCTTCGAATTTTCTCCCAAGAATTGTATTCCTGGAATCTATAAATATTTTATAAAGAAACTCATCATCGTATGAGGTATCATCCGAGAATTGTTTTATCATTTTTCTCAGAAAGGATACATGAGAATCTATGGTTCTAAGTTCTGACATTGTACAAAATTATTAAAAAAGTTTTACAAGAGCTTACTTTTATAGTAAGAGTTTAAATAAAAATAGGACTTATAAGGTAAACTATGAAAACCCTATAAGCCCAATTAAAACTTAAAAAAAGCGTGAGGCGAAAGATTGCGCCTATGATAAAATCCAGAGTCTTTCTTACCTTCTAGTTTTTTCGTCTATTAGAAGGTAGGGACAAATAGTTTGTCCTAATCTTTTCATTTCTTGTTCTACCAAGCCTATAAAATCATCCCATTGATCCTTAGGTACAGTTTGGCATCCTAAAGAAGAGGTTCCATAGTTTCCTCCTTTATGGATATTAATTCCAAACCACCCTGTATCTTCATAGGGAGGGTTACCGTCTCTTGTGACTGTAACTTTTGATGCTCTTTGACAAAGTGCAAGATATTGACCTCTGTGATAATCTAGAGTGTGGGCTTTCCAAAGTCCAGGATTAAGAAGAGCCATTCCTTTATTAATTCCTATTCCTGAACCTATCCTATATTTCGAAGGATCAGTGTTAAAATTAAAAGATTCAAATTCAGTAGGAGAGATTATAAAAGCCGCGTCATCATATATGCCTCTATCATTTTTTCCAAATTCTCCCATACCATTCAAGTAATAGCCTCTAATACCTACTACCATAACCTGGTCTCTTAGAATATCTAGTTGTTCAATTTCAAATCTAGATAACTTTGGTTTATTTTGAGGTATCATCTTAATATTTTTCCAATTAGTAAAAGAGTAAGTAATCCTATAATTACATATAGATACCAAACACTCTTTCTTTTTTCTGGAGTTATTTCCAGAGTAGAATAATAAATTCTGGCATTATCTAGAATGGCAGATAAATATATTGTGTCCCCAGACTGAAAAGCTTTTACAGACAGTTCCAGGTATAAAGAATCATTTGCAATAAACTCAGTATGTACTAAAGTATCTTCAATACATACAGGAGTAGAATTCTGTATAATTGGAATTATTTCTGTTACTATAATATCTTTACAAGTATCTGCCAAATATACTAGAACACTGTCTATCTGCTTAAGCAGAGTAGTATCATTTTGAACTAGTGTAAATGTGTCTACTTGAGTGGTTTCTATGTAGGCAGTATCTACAAAAGAATATCCTTTATCCATTAATCTTTGAGCTCTCTTCTCTAAAGAACAAGAAGCTAAAAGAAAAGCTAGAAATATTATAGCTACGCGCACGATTGTATTAGTCTTTTGATATCATATAAAATAGTCATCAACTCATCGTGATTAAGACAACCTGTCTTATCGCCTGTGGTAAGAGTAGAATCTGCTTCCTGTTCAGCCTCTGTGTAATAAGCAAAACACTTTATACTAGAGTACATCATAGAAGCAAAAATAAGAGACTCTCTAAGACATTTTTCTTTCCGAGTTCCATATCCTAAAGCATTAGAATATTTGTAACCTAAGGAACTTAGATTGCATTCTATGTATTGTCTCCATGTTGTAAAACACTCTGCTGTCATTATACTACTTTTTTAACTCTCATACTAAACATAACTTTTCCTCCAGCAGTTCCTGCTTTAATAGTTTCAAATATAATTCTTTCTGAATCTCCAATATCAGAATTAGTATCAATATTACTCATATTAAAACTAGCAGCTGCTACTCCCCCAGAAGTAGAGGCTACTGAAGTACCACCTGTTACTGTTATTTCATTAGTATCTCCAACCATTTGAGACCCTGAATGGTCATAAAGTTTTATGGTACCGTCTCCTCCTGAATGAATAGGAGATATAACTGTACAAGCAAAATCTTCTACCTGACATTTATAAGGCATCTTAATTGCAGTAAATCCAAGTTCATTAGTCTCAAAAGAAAGAATGCCAGAAACAATAGCTCTGTTTACATTATTGTCACAGTTAACAACTTCTACAACTCCATTACCGAGGGTAAGAGCTACAGTAAGAGTACCATCACTTTGTTGAGATGCTGTACCTGTAACTTCTCCAGTAGCTGTATAGTCTAATCCTAAGAATGATACTATTTGAGCTAAGGTTAATTGTTCAACTACTCCTGAACCAGCAGATATTCTACCAAGAACTCTGTTTTGTGTAATATCTTCTATTTTAGCAAGAGTAGTATTAGAATCTATTAATTCAAGAGTTCCAATAGAGTTATTCTGCATCTCACTTTGGCCTATAGCATCGTCTGCCATCTCATTATTTGAGACTATATTAGCTTCTCCCCAAGAAGGATAAAATTGAACTCTCCAAGAAGAACCATTATAATGAGCTACTGCAGAAAAAGTTCCTGTAGCTCCTAATAGACTTTGAGGAACTTGAGTTCCCAATACAGTTAAGTGGTCTCCACCTGCCGCATCGTAGTTTGTAGGTGTAACATCAAATATGAAGAACCTAGTAGTATTTGTAGCGGGTGCCCCAGACATTGTTATCTGAAAAGCATTTCCACTAAAATTCCTACTACCTGTAACTAAATAGTTATAGTTTTCAGCCCCAGAAGGAATAGAAGTAGAAGAGCCTGAAGCAATACTTATATTATAAGTTGAACTGTGTGTTAACATTAGGCTGAGTATTTAATTGTTTTTATGTCGTAAATTTTGACAGAATTTGCGACAGCATTATAAATAGAAATAGTTAGAGCATTAGTAAGACTATCCCAGTTATTTACTGAGAAAGCTGCACTATATAAGTCTACTCTAGAGCCACCATTACCTGCAATCATAAATAAGGTTATAGTAGCAGTAGTAGCTGAACTTCTGGTTATCCTAAAATACATTTCAGCTCCTTGGCTAGTTGTATAAGGAAAGTGAAAAGTTTCATTAGCTACAGCTAAATAAGTAGCTACAGGATTAACAATCGCTGTACCATTTATCCTGAGTTGAATAGAATCAAAGTTTGGAGAAGATGTTCCTCCAGTTAAAACCATCTTGTATTCTATATAATCTCCATTAGCTACTAATGTTGCAGCAGGAACAGTATAAGCTGCTCCAGCAATATTAGTAAAAGAACCTAAAGTAGCAGTAGAGAGATAAGCTCCAGCTGAGTCTTGATAAGAAAAAAGTATTGAAGTTCCATTAGTACCTGCAGCACCTGCGGCACCAGTGTCACCTTTAGTTCCTGCTTGGGCTACGGCTACTTCTAAACTTTCACATCCGCAATTTGTACACATATTAACAGTTTTGGCAATTTAAATCATTTAAAAATATTTCTAATTCGGTAATAGCTTCATTAATCTGGGTAATATTTCCACAGATTCTTCCTCCTATGAGAGCCTGATATCTGGCATGTGCCTCTACAAACTTTTCTCTGAAGGTATTGCTATTGCAACAATTACAACTTTTATCTGCATACTTTAAAGCAAGATCTGCCATTTTACAGTTAATACTTTTTATAACTAAAGTTCTAGCTGTGTAAGTATAATCTGTTGCTCCATCATTGACTGTATAAGTAAATTCCCACACCCCATCTGGAATAGTAGAAATTGCTACAGCAGATACTTGAAGCAAAGAAGTTGTAATATAAGTTATTCCATTTGTTTCAGAAGGAGTTATAGTGATTGAATCATAGGTTACACTATTGGTTAAATCAACAGGAACTAATGCTCCTGTACAACTCCCTACTAATGGGTTAGGAGAACCATATCCTCCTGTATTTGAACCTGCATCATAAGCTCCAGTAGTCTCAGTCATTTTAAAAGAGACTCCATCATTATGAAGAGGTATTGTTATTGACGGGGATAAAGCCATGAAAATAATCTTTTAGTTCTATAAATTAAGACAAGAGTAACTCTATAGGTAATTCCATCTGTTTCATAGATAGCCTCAAAAGTATCTTTACCTCTCTTAATTGGGGTTAATGTAATATAATTTAGTCCTATTTGGATTTGGAACGAATCTCCACTAATTCTTTCAAATTTAATTAAATCGTCGAAATCTAATTTGAAGATTTGTTCTGAATAAATTTTAAACACTTTAGTTTCTAAGTCTACAACTTCACTTTCTTTAACTCCAAATCCATACGTCTTTAAACTTGTGGATTCTAATTCTTTTCTGTCTACTGTAGACTGCCTAGTCATATAAGGGCCAGTTCCTAAAGAGTCCATCAAATTATCTGAAGTTACAAAGTTTCCAACAATATCTCCTTCTACAGGAAAAATATATGGGTACTTTATCACAGGAACTTCTCCTTTTTCTACTAATTTAAGTAAATTATAAGTAAGCAGAGAAAGCCTAATTTCGTTAGGAGAATTTTCTGAGGTATCAGGTTCTCCATATTTGGTAGGAGAAATACAACCAGCATTAGAAGAAGATATGCCATTATGTTTTAGCATCACTTCCAATTTTGGAGAAAATTCTGTACATGCTAAAAAGTCTAGCATATGATATCCTACAGTGTTTTGAACTGCAGAAACATTTACAGTTGGCCCATACTCTGTCACATAGATTGGCTGAGCTGTGTTTTCTTCTATGTAGTTAATCAGAGTTTCCCAACTTTGTAATTCATCAACTCCTTTAGTAAAGATAGTATCATAATACTGTTCAACTTCTGGGAAACTTTCGTTTGGGCTATATTCTATTATAGGAGGTCCCTCAGCAACTTCAGGAATTTCTTGTGCATTTAAATAAAGATGAACACAAGGACAATCTCCTGAACTATTAATATACTCAAAAGCATTCTCGTTCCATATAGAATGGTCTCTCCTTTCCCCAGGAATACCTGTTCCTTTAGGTCTAGCGGCAAGAAAAACTAAATGAGGTATATCAGGACATAAATCTTTTAAAACGTCTCTATGAGGCTGAAAAGAAGCCTGATAGGAACTCCAGTCAAAATCAAATGACTGTCTAGAAAATTCCTCATTTCCAGCTTGAAAAGCTAAAATAGGAATATTATTTTCTAAAAAGAAATTAACTCCATTTAAAGTATCTTCAATGTCAGATATCCTGACATTATAGCAATAGATAAATTTCAAACTCTTATTTTCTGGGAAAGAGTCTGAAAAAGATTTTACTTTCTGTAAAATATAATCTGGAACTGCTTCATATTTGTCGGCTCTAAATCTAAGAACCAGGGTCGTATCTGTAGGAGTAGCATCTGCTAATCGTTGTAAATCAACTTCAGTAGCATTCTCCCACATATTTGTGCCATTAAATCCTAACATAACGCAAAGATAATTATTTTGTATTTATACTATGTTCTTTGTAAGTTTGGAACTTACTTAAGATTTCTTCTGCTATAATAGAGTCTATAGCAATACCTCCTATTCCAACTACAAATTGATTCTCAATTGTTCTCACATACTTAATTACTACTATAGAAGTTATTTTACCTTCTTCAGTATATATAGGCTCAATAAATACTTTAGTAGCTTTATCTCTCATTACCTCTAGATCATTCTTATAATAAGTTTGACCTATTTCTTTCCCCCAGAATTCTACGTCAGTTTTACCTACATAATCTTCTTTCTTCTTTCCAATTGGCTTTAAAATAAGATCTTCATACGCAGCATTAACAGCAAGCATTACTCCAGTATCAGATTTTGTCCACATAGGAGTAGGCAAAGAAGGCATAGATACCTCTAATATTTGCATAGAAAGTTTAAGCTGATTATATTCTTCTTTAAGTTTAGTGTAATTATCTAAACATTGTTTTTCTGAAAACTCTGTTTTTACAAGTCTTTCTCTAACATCTTTCATGTCCTCTTTGTAAGCGGCCATAAAAAGTTCAAATCCTTTGACATCAAATTCTTTTTCTAATCTCTTAGATTCAAGAGTTAAATCTCCTTCAATTTTCAACTTGTTGTTTGAAATGTTAGCTTTATCATAAAAATATTTTACGATAATTCCTAGTGCAGTGCCTGCAAAGATTAAGATTGTAGATAAAAGTGCTGGATCCATTATATAAACCAATTAAATTGCTGATAGTAATTATAAACAAATTCCCCCCAATAGTCTTCTCCTTCAGCAGAGTAGTGCACTAAATCATCTTCTTCTACTTTATAATGACTTATAGGAGTAGATACTCCGTCTGATCTAGAAGAATCCCCGTCAGTCCACATATAACACTTATCATTTATGAAAATAGGATTCTTTCTAGTAGCTTCTACAGCCCATTTATTTGCCCATCCTGTATGATAACTAGAAGGTTCTCCATGTTTAGGATCTGCTCCATAATTATAAGTTCTTGAAGCCAGGTCAATTTGTTTTACATTTGGAAATTTAGCTTCAAGAATTTCAAAGAATCTAAATAACTTTTTCTTTAAAGTCTCAGGAGCTTCTGGAAATCTCTGATCCCCATTATCTCTTAAGTCATCTTGCATAGTCCAGACAATAGAAATATCCCCCCATGTTAAACCATTTGCTTCTAGAACTTCCTGAGCATTAGACCATACTTTTGAAGTAGGGTCATTCCAAGAATTAATGTCTTGAGCAGGTACACATAAATTAACAATTTGAACAGTAGTATTATTCAATTGAATAACTTTATCTGCTATTTGTTTAGGTACACTTGCTCCTACAAATGCAATTACAGGGTCTTTTATATTAGGCTTCTGGCTCCATTGTTTTCGCGTTGTGCCTAATTTACATCGGATATCATTATAGTACCCTCTATTTTCTGATAATGGTATCATTCTATCGTCGTTTAAATTAAAAAAGTTTGTTATAAAATTTATTATTCTTCTCATGCTTTATCAAAGTAAAGTGTCCAAGTAGTATGAAATCCTGCTGTCTTAGCAATCCAAAGTGTAGGTATAAGTAACGGGTGTATAAAAGCTATTAGTATTGCAGAAATAATTAATCCCCAATACTGAATAAACTTAGTTACATGAAACCCATCTGTTAAAAAAGATAGTATATTCCTAAATAACCAACTACCTCTATTGTCTTTATTTTCCCAACTAATAAAAGGATTCCAATATTGTTCATTAGCTTTAGGAAATCTAAGTTTAAATTTACTATATCTAAATAGTAGGGTATTATTTAGCCCTTCA
>Ga0070749_10002132_pt1 | contig 13323 bp, 30 predicted proteins | sample VirMetDEL_Nov_18_FD_75180 | JGI IMG/M metagenome (GOLD analysis project Ga0070749, IMG submission 75180) | Aqueous microbial communities from the Delaware River and Bay under freshwater to marine salinity gradient to study organic matter... | ecosystem: Environmental > Aquatic > Marine >...
AACGACGAAGAAGATGAAGATGGTGTTAGCTATTATGAAAAAATACCAGACTACGTAAAAACCAGGAATATGATTATTATGCTACCAAATCAAAAAGGTAAGTATATTAAAATACCTTTGCCTTATAGGTATAACGTATTTCATAATATTGGCACCGCGGTAGGTGACGGAATAACTGGTAAAAGAACTGTAGGTGAAGGCGCTAGCAATGTGGGAGTGGGAATGCTAGAAGCTTTTTCTCCATTAAGTTTTAATAATAGTAAAGACTTAAGGTCTTTCGGAATAAATTTTGTTCCCTCAGCCGCAAGGCCTCTAGCGGAATTAGCTGTAAATGAAAATTATTTTGGTTCACAAATATACAAAGAAGCTTACCCAGGCCAGCAAATATCTGATGCGTATTTAGGCAAGTACAAACCAGGGGTTGCAAATGAAATAAGTACGTTTCTTGCTCAAGCAGCAAATGAAGCAACAGGCGGGAGTAAAAGAAGGTCAGGGGTAATTGATGTAAATCCTGATTCTATTGATTATTTGATGAAACAATACCTTGGAGTTATATATGACATGACAACCTCTACATTAGATAGTGGGGCGCAAGCTTATGAAACCTTTATTGAAAAGAAACCTAAAAAAGAATTTGACTGGAAAGACATTCCAATCGTTGGTCAATTAGGTAAAAGATTTGTTGGTGAAAATTCTAGGTACGCAGACATATCTACTTACTATGAAAGGAAAGAATATTTGAAATCTTTGAATGAAGAATTTAAAGATATTTTAAAAGGTGAGGGTGAGTTTCATTTTCCTAAAACAGTTTATGGGAAAGCATCTGCATTATTAAATTTAAGTAAAGACTTAGATAAAGAGCTTATAAAATTTAGAGAACTTAAAAAAATAGTTAGAGAAAAAATAGATAAAGAAGGCGGAACTCAAACTGATTTTGATAGAATTAAAACAATTGAGGCAGCTGAAGATAAAATAGTAGATAAATTCAATGAAGCCTTCTTGAAACTATTTAAAAGATATTCTACAAAAAATAAACCGGTTGAGGTTAGTGAAAGTAATGAGTAAGTCTAGCTACTTGACCATGGTTTAAATGATGCACAAACCCCTCAACAGCTTTAGGAGATCCAGTATATCCCTTTCGGTTGTGCCAGCTGTCCGCAGATGAAGGACTTCTTAAGTACTCTACAGTCACCCCAACAAAATCTTTTCCGTCTAACCATTTGTGTTTTACTTTGTGGTGTAAATGGTGTAAGTACCAATATCTTCTTTTTGCTCTTGCCCACATCATAGGTTTTTCTTGAGCCATTAACAAAGGTAGATCAGATAGCTTAGCGCCATCTCCGTGCTCTAATCCAATCAAAGAATTACCGTACTGATAATACTTCCTGTGGTTTACTGTTATATCAAACGTTATATCCTTGGCTTTTCTAAACCATGCTTGCAATGTGTGAGCTAGATGAAATCCAGATTGATAGTCGTGGTTGCTCATGCTATGAACCACGTCAACAGGAGCTACAGCTCTAAGCATTTCAATACACTTGACATAAAGCTTTAATGCTATTTCATAATGCTCCCACCACTTACCATCTGTATCTTGTCTTGTCCCTTTAGTTGTAGTATTGTAAACATTGTCTACGTGCAGTACGTCGTTACCTATACAGAATAATATTTTATCTATATCAAATCCGATGGATTTAGTAAGCAAACCTTTTATACCTTCAATAACTCTATCGCAAGCTACATCAGTGTTGTATTCTTCTCCTGTTTCAACTTCTTGCGCATACTTGCCAATGTGAATGTCAGCTGGATTTATTACAAGTAAGTGTGGATCTTTGCTTTTTGACCTCTTTATGCTTTTATATGTGGGCGCATGATCATGAATAAATTTATTTACATTTTTCATCATCTGACCTTCGTCTAAACCGTAATCTTCTTTAGTTACAATAGAAAATCTATACTCTCCAGATGCGCTTTGCCAGTGCTTTACACTTACAACAGAGTCAGGATCTATACCTCTTTCATTTAAATGTTTAAGTAGTTCTGAATTTTCGTTTTCATTTACATTTGTAAATGAGTTGGAGCGATACTCAAGTATCAACTCTTCTTCCTGCGGGGAAAGGCGTAGCCTTCTACCATAGGTTTTAGCACGTTTAGATTTCATCCTGGTAATTTAATTGGGTTTGTTTGAGTAGTTGAATTAAAGAGTTAATACTACGGTCTAAGTTAGGGTAATCTTGATCGGCAAGTGCTTCGTAAATTTCATCTGATCGGTCGTGAATTTCATCCATCAATCTATTGATGTAAACAAAGTTAACGCCTGATGAATTTTTTACGCTCATTTACTCTATATCCATAATATAATATTGTATTCCCAGATGAAGTTTAGTTAGTTCTACTGTAAGTTAATAAAATATTTTAATAAATACACAAAAAATTTAAAGAAATTGTGCAAAATCTTTTATGCCTAGGTTAGTTTGTAGGTAAAACTTCTCTAATTGAGTAAATATTTCTTCTGAATAAACTACTTGTTGCTGGATTTTGAATTTTTTTTCTTCACCATTTTCTGTAAAAAGATAAAAGGTATTATCATCGCTAAGACTTGGAGCCATATGTACATCATAATATGAAACTAATTGTGTGTGATAGTCTGCGATAACACTTCTAACATAGAGTTCAGTGCTGTTTGTTAACGCACATATATTTACAAGGGGTGTTTTGGGATCCTCTTTATAAATATCTAGAATCTTAAAACGTTTGGTTGCTTTTCTCATACATCAAATAGTAGCCAGCATTCATGTAATCTAAATAATCATTTACATCTATCTCACGAATGTCTATTAAAATTAATGAATTAGTTAGATATTTCAAAAATTCTACCTCAAAATATACTACCTCTGATTTTATATTTAAAGCACCAGCAACAATTTGCTCTTGTTCGTTTACCTCTACCTGATGAATTAACTGCTCTAAATATTTTGAAATAGATATAGCTCGTTTGATTCCGAAACTTCTGATGCTTTCAATAAATAAATCTTCTACCTCAACGTTCTTCTCCTCTATATACTTCGACTGTAAACCCATATTCCTGTAATTCTTTTAATCTATATTCTTGCAGCTTTGATACTTTACCATTGGGTTTTTTTATTTCAGAAAAAATAACATCCACTCCCGGCGGAATAGCTATCACGTCAGGTATGCCATTTTTATTTGTCTTGATTAACTTGATTACGTAGTAACCAGCTGACTCTAACTGCTTAATTCTCTTTGCTTGAATCTGCTGTTCAGTCATACTATAAAGATAAGAAATCTGATTTGAAATGTTGTAGGGTGTAGTCTTTCTTTTTAGTAACCGCTTTATAAATTTGTCGCTCTATTCCATCTTTACTAAAGATCCAATATATATCATTCTTCAATCTATCTTTGGTGGTCATCCTATCTCTTGATTGCCAGTAAGATGTGGCGCTGAAATCTATATTATAATACACAAGACAGTCGGCTTGCTTTAAGCTAATACCTTCCCTACCACTAACGATTTGTAATGCGATATGCTTGTTTGTGTTTTGAAATTCTTCAAGCTCAGTACACAGGTCATCGCCAAATTCTTCTTTTAAGGCCTTTAGCTCTGCTGTAAATTTGTAAAAGATTCCAATCTTTTTACCTGCAAATTTTTTCTTAATAAACTTTGCTTTACTTGAATCTATCACCATAGACTTACCACTTTCAAACTTTACTGTGCCTGAATACAATTGGTGCAACTTACTCATTAGCTTGACTCCAGTGTCAGCTAGTATGACTTGATCCTTGCCTTGTATTACTAAATCTTTTTTTAATGTATTGCAAAGCTTGTAGGTTTGCTTAGACATCGGCACCGTTAATATTATTTCCTTGGTCTCGACTTTATAGCCCGCTTGCTTTTGTGTGTATGAAATGGTATAGGGCTTCATGGCTTCTAGTATGGTAGTTTTACCAAAAGAATAATCATTGGTTGTATATCCGTGTAAATATTTTACACGTAAGTTTACGTATATCCTAGCAAACTTGTAAAAGTTTACAAAATTTTTGAACGGATTATTGGGGTGTCCATATACTTGATGAAACATTTGAGAATAAGATTCAGGTGTTGGCGTACCAGATAATAATATATAAAAAGGACTATTTATCTGCAACAACTCTTTTACTTGTTTAGCTCTTTTACTTGGCTTGGGAAAAGCACCCATACTATGAGATTCATCAGCTATAATTACATCCCACCCTCTTTTTTTTATTTTATGTAAACTTTCGTAGTTAATTACTTCCAGATAAAAATCCGGGGCAAGCAAATTGTAGTCGGCTTCAATGGATGATATGGCTTTCTTTTTTGTGATAAATAAAACATTATTGACAGGTAGTTTGTTGCAAACACCCAAAGACGTAAGAGTTTTACCAGTTCTAACTTCCATTGCCAAATACAATAACTTGTAATTGTAAAGAATATTTACTGACTTATCTATAATTTCCTGTTGATATGATCTAAATGTTATTGCCATATTTATTTCTTAATTGCTTGTAAACATTTTTAAGCCCTTCCATTGCATCCTTTTGTGTCTTGTAAGTTTTACTGCCAACGATTTCATTGCTATAATATTCCGCCCCATATATATCTCTATAATAATCCTTACCGTGCGCTGATATACCACCCTTACGAATAGCAATCCTGTGATCTTTATAAGTACCTGGTATAATATACACTTGCCAGTCATTGTCAACACACCAATTAAAATCAGAAATCCAACTCGGATTTTGCCTCATCTGTTATTTGTTTATTTTCATCGTTAAACATAATCCACCTACTCTTGTTATCTCTACCCTCTTCTGGATTTGTGCCTGTCGCGTATATACCGTATGATACAAGCCACTGATAAAACTTTACCCTAGACACTGTCATCTTAGCCTTTGGTGCAAAGTCGGGATTGTCTTGTATAAAATCTAAATACAACTCGTGCTTGTATAACTTTTCGTTAAACCTAAGTTTATCTGAGCCAGGTGTTCCCTTCAATAATCCACACCATTCTATAAATTCATGGCAAGTTTCAGCTGATAACTTACGTATCTTTAAATTTACAAACTCACTTTTAATTAATCCGCTTTGTAAATATAACTGAAGAGATTCAATCATATAATTATCAAACGCACACCACTCTTCATCACTCCAATCTCCAAAAAACAATTTACCAAACTCCATGTACGGTGTATTAGTAGTGGTATAATGTTGTTTAAATTCAAGCTCCCACTTTCTTCTTTCAAAACTTTGACCAGCTCCTTTGACTGCATAGTTTGTGGTCAGTATAAGTTTTGGAGATTTTTCAAATGGAATTTTAATTGCATCTTTGTTTTTCTTTTCTAATGTAATACCTTCAGTAACCACACTAAACAATCTTTCAAATTCAAAATGTTTTTTTATATCATCAAAGCAAAGTAGTTGCGTGTCAGCTGACACAAGCTGATAAGCAAAAGACCTTTCAAACGCAAACGCTTTACCATCTATAATAACAAGCTTTTTCATTTGACCTAACGCATTGACTAACAAGGACTTACCGGTACCACCGTTAGGTTGATCAGAAATAACCTCATCATTTAGTATGACGGCTGGCGAATATGATAAATTTTTGTGTGCATGTAAAAGATAACCCAAGGTGCTTTCCATAGATTTAACCCTAACTTTATCTTTGTTACATACATTAAATATAAATGTTTTGAAATCACAATGCGTATTTTCACATTCTTGATATACTCTATGGATTACATGGTCTTTCCAAACAAAACCCTCCAAGTCCAAGTAATCAATTATTGTGGTGTCATCCTTTGTAATCTTTACAGCACAGTTTTGAAAGTATAAATAAGCTGTATCTCTAGTGTCTGCAATAAAATAAACATCAACTGATTTCAACATTGATAGGAAGTCATCTTTGAAATACCTAGTCTTGTCTGCAAAAAAATTGTATATAGATTTATCTTCTAATGTATCTAAATAGTGAAGTACAAAATCTTTTATTTCATCTTCACTTGTGTGGTCAATTAAATTATTTTCAACTCTTACAAATATAGAGCTTTTACTACCCTCTGGCGTGTATTTATAAAATCCATTCAAATGTAGGAAGTCTCTAAATAAATTATGTATGATTGTAATCTTACCTTTTTCACTTTTGTGCCAGAATATTTTATTTGAGCTTTGCGTATCAAAGTCATATATGATTTGATCAATCGCTTCACTGCTAACATTCTGTGTTTTTAGATATTGCCTGACCTGTTGTTTGGATTCACCGGTCTTTAATTTTTTTTTTACATCGTTTATTTTCGATTCATCCTCATAAAATTTAGTACCAAAGTTACCTACATTTCTGTATGCGGAATCTATTGTGGTTTGAATTTCAACTGCACTGAATGACTGGCTTTCAAAATCCTTCATTATATATTCAGCCAAGTTTTTGTTCACCCCAAAGTCATTAAAAGCTGCAGCTAATATGTACACATTATTGTTTCTTTCACCCTCAATTAATCCATATTTTTTTGTCCACCATTTCATGAGTATTTCTACAATTTTATTTTCATTTGTGATAGGAAATACTGGTACACTGGTGTGTGTATTTTTTTCTTCAAACTCCTCTTCAATTAATTCATCAAAGATTTTGCTGTCTTCATTAATGTAAATAAATGGATCATATGATTCGTAACAAACTCTACTTATATTTTTACTTGTCGAATCAAAGTACTCGTTGTTGAATTGTTTTGATAATGCCTTAAAATATCCTACATGATTGTCCGGATCCTGTGGAACTTTGACCAAAACTTTTAAGCCATAACCACTAGGTGAATGAAATGCGGAGTGTACAATATCATTGTCCATTAATGACAACTTGTAGTCTTCTAAATCTTTTTTAGTTTTGAATCCATCGAAGTCCAAGCATATAATACCGCTATACTCAACCAACGAATCATCATTTCTTTTTTGAAACTTACCAGAAAAACATATCGCTGGTAGCTCTTGTTTCAATAAATTTCTTTTTGTTTTGTCTTTTTCTTTACGAATCTTTTGAATCAATTCTTTTGACTTACCCGCCTCTATACGTTGAAGAATAAACGATAGTGGTCGGTAGAAAGGAGTTGAGGTGTCCTTAATATTTTTAAATATTGTTATTTCTTTTTGATTCAATTGTTAATTTAATTTATAAGAGGGGCGACAAGTTAGTGTAACTTTAAGTGATGCATCACAGTTTCCTATTTCTTAACGCCCTCTTATTAGTTACTAAACTTTAGAAGTTGATTGATAAATCATCTTCATGTGTGCCTACACTCGGGGTTTCTTGCTTTGGTTTTGGTGCTTCAAAGTTCATACTTAAATAACTTTTCTTTCCGTCTTGTGCTTTATTCACCCAAGCAGAAATTTTCCAATCTACACCATTTGGATCTTTACACGTGCCAGTGTAATGTGGTTGGTTGTTTTCATCCGTTCTACTATCATTAGCAAACAGACTGCCCTTACCTTCTTTGTGTACGTAATTACTCATGGTTTTACTTTTATGTTTCGCTCCAATACATCTATTAAGTTCAAGATAATTTCTGTCTTATCTTCTTTTGATTTGCAAGTCATTGGAACTTTAACCCACAATTCAAAGTCTTTAGTTTTTCTAAACCAATTATAAATCTTGTTCAACGTAGAATTGTTCATCGCCTATTATGTATTTGTTATAATATTCAATTGCTTTCAGTACATTGTCCTCGCCATGTTGCTTTGCCCAGTCAGAAGTTACTCGAAACTTACCAAGCATTTTAGTTTTTTTGCAAGCCACAAAAAATTCCACTGGTTTACCAAACATTTTTTCATACAACCAAGCTTGACAAGAGTAATAATAATCTTTAAAGCTATATTGAAATCGTTGTATGTTACTACTAGTTTTTAGATCAATTACAGAATGTGGGGTAACAATATCTGCTTTACCTTTCCATATTGTATTTTGTATTTTTATTAGTCCAGCTGTTTCGTATGTGTTGTTATCATCATATATATATGGAGCAAACTCATCATTGCTCTGCATAATATTCGCCAGCTCCATTGCTAGCCTGTGTTCTTCATATGTCAACACCTTATTGTTTTCACTCCAAGCTTCTTCAAATTTTTTTGTTCTTCTAGATTTTACATCTACAAATTCATAAAGCTCTGCTTTGTATGGCTCCAACATAAGCGCATGAAAATAAGTGCCGAACTCAAAGTTCGCAATACTTAAATGATCATGCACCACTTCGTTATAGAATTCATAAGGCTTATTTATTATTGTGCCGATTTTAGATTGAGATAAGTATTGTTTACCAAACTCACCATAATAATCTTCATCATTATTGAGCCTATCAAGTATTTCTTTTTCGGTCATTTGAGTTAAGTATTAAATTTATATTTGATTGCATTATCCAGTCTGTTTTATTTTCCAGCTTGTTTAACAGACTTTGTATTTCCTTTAGTTTTTTCTTGTTCATTTTTTATTTTGTTGAGTTCTTGTTCTAATTTATTTAATGTAGCTGCATCAGGGTTGTGTTTGTTCTTTACTGACTTTAATACAGCTTCAACACTATGACCGCTATTTTTTCTATATACATCAAGCGTGTTTTTAAATTTATCAGATCCATATATGTAGGCATCTTCTATTTTTTCTATAACAACTGGCTGAATAACCTTTTCGCTGATGTCTTGTAAATCTTCCCCAGCCCACAACGAAAGCCCAAGTCCGTGCATTGCTATTGCCTTAACTGTACTTCTTTGAATTGTTTTGTTTACATGAAACGAACTTATACGATCAATTGTAAGTGATTGATTATTGTTAGCCATAATTGGTAAGTAATCTATGTGTTCAATTCCGTTGATTGTAACACCAACTTTCACATATCCTGTTTTGCCGTCAGTAAAATAGTTTAAGCCAGTGTGTTCACTTTCGTAAACTGTTCTTACAGCATCTGGATACTTATCTTTAACTATTGCCCAAGCATAAGCCCAAGATAAATAATCATACTTATCTTTCTTTTGCACCTTATCGCGTATATCAATAGATGCGAGTTCTTTAAATATTGATTTCATTTTTCCCATTATTAATTAATTTTTCTTTATAATTATTTGCTTCAAGAAATTTTTTTAAAACTTTACCTCGCATTTCTTTTAATGCGTTGAAATGTCTTGTGTTATTTCTTATATTAATTTCAAGTTGAATTTTGTTTGTTATTCTTTGCAGACTATTCTGCAGATTATCAGTCATTACATGGTAAACACCATACTCAAACCCATGCTCCTCAAACATTTTGTATTGGTCTTCTGTGATTTCCTGATAAAAATCTCCTTTCATTTTGGTATTAAAGATTCTAAACACGCCGTTGCATTTCATAATCTTTATACCTTTATATATATATGAATCACATTCCTTGTCTGTCAAAGATGCAACACCATATTGTTTTTGTGCTTGTTCCCAAACCTTTTCCCTAGTCATTTACAATACTATTGATTAGTTGTTTCCAGTCAGGATCCGTGTTGATCAGCTCCTCTACTTTTGCTTTACCTCTTGTGATTTGACTATCATCTAGTTCTAGTCCGTTTTCTTTACATCTTTCTAATATAAAGTTGCCTCGCATATTTCTCTGCGAACATAAGTAAAACAATAAATCTCGTGCTTCAACATTTTCTCTCTTTCGAGTTTTAGTAAAAATGTCATCTTTAGATATTTCAAGTACATCTTCCACTACTCCAACGTACTCATCAAATATTTTTCTTTTCATTAAATTAAATTTTAGTCAAGCAAAATACAAAAATTTTGCAACATTACAAAATATCAGCCCTAAAACAATCGTAAGAGCAATAACCTTTTTTATCTATTGGCTTTTCACAACATTGACATTTATGCTCGTTGTTCCAGCCTCTGTAATCATGTTCTTGATTTACTAACCAATTATCGTAGTCCATAGTTTATACATCATAAATATTATTAAAAAAATAAAAGTTCCTATAATAGATATTGCACAACCGATTGTGTCTTTTTGTCTATCAACTTTTCTTTCTGCTTTGATTCGGATTGTTTTTAGATCTCGAATAATTCTTTGCAGTTTGTTTCTGTCTCTGGTATCAACAAAGTCCAGTGTCTGTTGTAATGTCTGTATTATTTTTTTCATATAGTTTTACTTTAGTGTGAGTTTGGTTATAATAATATAAATCTATTTCATCATTGTCATCATACTCCACAACAACAACATCACCGGTGTCGTGATTAAAGGCATAGTCATAAGGTTTTATTTCACCCTTTTCGACTAACCAAAAATCCCCAAAGTTGTCAATCAGCTTTCTCATCTTCAACTTCATCTTGTATTGTTTCTTCCATATAATCAGCATGAACACACGCTTCATTATATATGTTGGTCGATTGTTGTTGTACATAGTCAACGAAATCATTGTACCAATCTAATTGTTGCTTTAAGTTTTTGTTTTCTGTTTGCAACGCCTCAATCATTTGTCTGTATTGTTGCATTAAATCTTCTTTACTTGTCATTGGTCTGCTTTAAAATTTGTTCTGTTTGTTTTTTATCTATTCTTGTGCTTGTCATGTCATACACTAATGTATAATATTCTTTTCCAGTATTACCACACTCATTGCATTCAATGGGATAATACAGATAATCGCCCTCATACACAAAGGTATCATAATTTATGTCATGGCTTTTACACACCGGACATTCGCCTTGTGATTTAGTTATATATTCGTTCATTATAAATGCCCCCCTGTTTTTAGATCCTCACATTCAAATCGCCATTCAGATTCTTCTAAATATTCTTCCATTCCGTTATGACAATCTATTCCGAATCCATATTCCACCTCTGCTTTTAACATTGCTTCATCTATCTTGGTGTCAATATCCGGTCTTGAATCTAGGTAATCGTGTAATGTTTCTGTTGTTAGTGTATCTGGCACATCAATTTCTATCTCTGCAAATTTATGATACACACTTCGTTGTTGAATTTTTACTTTCATATTATTTATTTAAAATTCGTACAATTCTAATTCGTTGTATAAAGTTTCTGGGTGTTGCCAATCTACTAGATCAAATAGTGTTTTAGCTAATTCTTCATTGCCTTTAGCTATGTCCATAAAATCATTATAGGTATATTTATGGTCTGTTAGCTCTGGAATGTAGCACACACCTTTTTTACTTTCAAATGCTTTGTAATCTTTAAAGCAATATCCGTTATCAGTTGGTAATTTTTCCATAGTTGTTGGGTTTTAAGAGATTTAGAGAAAGAAACACGCCAAACAGAATCTTATTACGTTGTTGATTTAGCCGAACAATAACTCCTTATCTCAATTAACAATTAAACTAAACTTATCATGAAAATCACAATAATATTTTTATACTTGTTCTACTTCGCTATCAATAAATACTTTTATTTGATAACTCCATATTTCTGGATGAATTCCTTTTTCAGAAAGATAGTCCATAATTAATTCTGCCAACATCTCACTATCTCTTTTGTTGAATTCATATAATTCTATTTCTTTCATAGTTATTTGGTTTTATATTACCAGCTTGACTGATAATAATATTCTTCATCTTTACTTATATCTTTTAACTGCTTTATAGTATCCTCAATGTCAGTCATATATTCTTCTGCATATTCATAGTTTCCGAAGAAAAATCCCTCTGTTGTAGGTAAAAACTTTTCACAATATTCTTTGCATTTTTTGGGATCAAGCTCGAACAATTCTTTAACTCCTACACATATTTGATATAATTCATTAAGTAATTTATAACTTACATAGTATTGGGCGCAATTATCAACACCCTCTTGCACATTTTCAACAAAATAATTGTGAATCATATTTGCTTTGCGCCAATAAGCAACCTCTAGTTCTACATGCGTTGCTTTTTTTGTGTCAATTGTTTTACCACCTTTTTTAAGTGATAATTTAGATCTATTTTCTTTTGGGGTGTGTTCCCAATTTTTCACATAAATCTTTTTAGTTAAGTACATATCTAGTCCCATAGTTTTAAGTTTTGAATTTTAAATGTAATACTTTTGTATTTAATTTGCAAGTTTTTAATTATTTATTTTATATATATTAAATTCATGTACAAATAATTCTACACATTGTTCATCATCATCAAGAGCATGAAGCAAATGAATTTCATCACTTGCATAAAAATCTTCATCATCATTTCCATAAAGAAATTGTATATTTCTTTCTTTGTCTTTCACCTTATTTAAAAGGTGTATTAAATGTTTTACTTTCATAGTTATTTGTTTAATTTTTGACTAACAATATATGAATTTGCATAAGCAATTAACATATCTCTGCTTATGCTTTTATCTTTTATTGCTTTGCATAGTAAATAAAATTCTTTTTCCATAGTTATTTAATATTTACCCATTATTACTATACTCTCTATAATTTTATTTGTCTTTTCATCAAATAGATCTACTCCTACATAATCGGTTTGTTCAATATCAGAATCATCGCTTCTTCTGAAATTTACTTCAACATCTTCTAAAGTTTTTCCGTAAGATTTTACTTGTTGTTCTACATTTTGTAGAAATTTTAATAAGTGATATGCTTTCATAAGTTATTTATTTTTTAATTTGTTAATCATTTCATCACAATACATTGCATAAGTAGTATCGTTGTTTTTTAAAGCTTGCTTCAAACATTCTTGCCAGAAATTTACATCTTTCAATAATGCTCTGTGTCTTTTCTTTTGTTCTACTCCTAAAAATCTTCTCATAGTTATTTGTTTAAATAATATTTTCCGTTTGTTTGAATTAAATCTTGAACGAATAAATCTTTTTCTTTTGCTCTATCACAACACAACCAACAAGAGAATTTACATACATCACCATATTCATAAGGCGGTATTATTGTATGTAGATTTGTTAGTAACCAATTTGATAAACTCATATCATAATTAATATTGTGTGTTGAGAATCTGACAAGATCTTGTTCCCTATCATCATGGTAGGTAACAATAATTTCTAAAAAGTTTTCTTTTTCCATAGTTATTTAGTTATTTGGTTTATTATTATTTGTTTTAATTCGTAAGGCAAATCATTAACTTGCATGACTTCTTCGTTTCCGCAACAATCTTCCGTTGCATCATTTTTATCTGCAAACAACACTATATCACCATTACTCCATTTATACAAACTATTGTTTGCTTTATCGTAAAGCACATAATCATTAATTTTTAATAATGCTCTGTGTCTTTTCTTTTGTTCTACTCCTAAAAATCTTCTCATAGTTATTTAATTGTTTTAATTGTTATTAA
>Ga0070749_10002133_pt1 | contig 13321 bp, 24 predicted proteins | sample VirMetDEL_Nov_18_FD_75180 | JGI IMG/M metagenome (GOLD analysis project Ga0070749, IMG submission 75180) | Aqueous microbial communities from the Delaware River and Bay under freshwater to marine salinity gradient to study organic matter... | ecosystem: Environmental > Aquatic > Marine >...
CACCATCATGGTGCTGGCGATCATCAGCGCCGCGCGCGCGGGCGTCACCGTGACGATGGACGAACTGGACGGGCTGCCGTTCGGTGCGGTCACGCTGGAGGATGACGAGGACCGCCCTACCGACGCGGCAGCCGCCGCGCCCGACGGGCTGCCAGCGACGACCCCCGACAATGGTGGGAACCCGTCCTGATGCGCGTCTATGGCATCGCACCGTGGGACATGGACCGGATGACCGGCGGCGAACTGGAGGCCATCGCGCGCGACCTGCGGGCGATGGATAAGGCGGCGAAGGGCTAGGCATGGCGCTGGGCGCAACACTCACCCGCACGCTACAGGCGGTCATCACCGCCGACGCATCGCGGTTCGTCGCTGCCACCGGGCAGGCATCGCGCAGCGCGGACACGCTGGGCGCGAAGTTGCGCCGGGGCATCGGCAAGGCTGCACCGTTCGCGGCGGTCGGCCTGGGGCTGGTGGCATTTCAGGCGAAGCAGGGCGTGCAAGGCGTCATGGAGGACGAGAAGGCGCTGACCAACCTGGAGTCCACGCTGAAGGCCACGGGCAACGCGGCCAAAATCACGGCCGATGGGTTCTTCGAGTATGCCAACCAACTGCAGGCCACCACGGGCGTCGGTGCCGATCAGATCACGCAAGGGGCCGCCCTGCTGGGCACGTTCCGCGCGGTGCGTAACGAGGTGGGCAAGGGAAATCAGATTTTCACCCGCGCCACCGAGGCCGCGCTGGACCTGTCGAAAAAGGGATTTGGCGACCTGGAATCGGCTAACAAGATGCTGGGCAAGGCGCTGCAAGACCCAACGCGCGGCATCACCGCCCTGTCGCGCGCGGGCGTCACGTTCAGCGAGTCGCAAAAAGAGCAGATCAAGACCATGCAGGAATCCGGCGACCTGCTGGGCGCGCAAAAGGTAATCCTGGCCGAGGTGGAGGGGCAGGTAAAGGGGACCGCGAAGGCATACGGCCAGACCACCGCCGGGCAGGTGGACCGAGCCGCGCGCGCCTTTGAGGAACTGCAAAAGGCGCTGGCAGTCGCGCTGCTGCCGGTCATCACCACGCTGGCCGGGATGCTCACAAAGGTGTCCGGGTTCATGCAGGAAAACGAGCGCGTGGTGAAAATCGCCATCATCGCATTTACGGGCCTGGCGGCGGCGGTGCTAGCCGTATCCGCCGCGCTGAAGGTTATGGCCGCGTTCGCCGCGCTGTCCTCGCCCATCGGGCTGGTGGCCGTCGCCATCGGGGCCGTGGTGGCGGGCGTCATCCTGCTGTGGAAGCGGTCCGCGACATTTCGGAAGGTAGTCACCGGAGCGTGGGAGGCCGTGCGGGCCGTCGTGGAAAAGGTCGTGGACGTATTCCGTGGCCCGGTGAAGGCCGCGTTCGCTGTCATCAGTAACACGGTGAAGGCCGTGGCCCGGCTGCTGTCCGGCGATTTCAGCGGCGCGTGGGATGCCGCGAAGGGCGCGGTGCGGGGAGTGCTGGACTGGATAAAGGCGACCGTGTTGGCGCTGCCGTCAATCATCCTCACCGCCGCCGTGAAAATCGGCGCGGCCATCGTGAACGGCATCAAGTCCGGCGTTGCGACCCTGGGCGACAAGGTGTGGGACGGCATAAAGGCGCTGCCGTCGAACCTGCTGGGCCGCGTCGGCTCGTGGCTTACCGGGCTGGCGCAAATCGGTGGCAAGGCCATCGAATACATCAAGGCGGGCGCGGTCAGCCTCGCCGCCGCCGTGTGGACAAACATCACCAACATGCCCACCGCGCTCATGCGTAGCGTGGGCGGCTGGCTTACCGGCCTGGCTGAAATCGGCGGAAAGGTTATTGACTACATCAAGTCCGGCGTGACCGGGCTGGCGAGCGCCGCGTGGGAAAAGATCAAGGGAATGCCCACGGCGCTAGCAGGGATGATTACTAGGACATTCCGCGACAACCTGGGCACGTTCGGCGGAAACATTATCGGGTGGATAAAGGGAGGAATCAGTAGCGCGGTGAGTGGGCTGAAGTCGGCCGCCACCGCTGCGGTGAATGCCGTGGTGCGCGCGCTGAACAAGGTAAAAAATGCCACGATCAACAAGGGCATCAGCGCGCTAAATAAGATCATCCCCGGCGGCGACCCCATCCCGGAGGTGCCGGACATTCCGACGCTGGCGCTGGCACGCGGCGGCATCGTGGACGGCCCGCTGAATGCCATCGTGGGCGAGGCCGGACCGGAGGCCGTCATCCCGCTGTCGAACCCGACCGGACGCCGGGCGCTGGCCGACGCGCTGCGCGAGGCAAGCGGCGGCGCAGGCGGCGGCACCGTCATCAACGTGACCGTGAACGGTGCAATAGCGGGCGACGTGCGCGACCTGGCGCAGCGCCTGAAACCGGAACTGGACCGCGTGCTGGTGGCCGGGTTCTAGGTGTCCATGCCGACCTACAAAGTGGAGGTGGGATGGGGGAACGCGCTGGCGGGCACGTTCATCATCGGCACCTCGCGCCTCACCGATGGCGACGGCCTGCTGCCCGAGGGCGGCGCGGGCGATGTGTTGTCGTCGTCCTTCACGCAGTTCTTCGATGGGCCGCAGGACGACATCACCGCCGACGTGGAGGCCATGCGTATCAACCGTGGCCGGGACACGCTGCTGGACAGCATGAGCGCGGGCACCCTGGAACTGACCGTGCGCCGCCCGGATGATAAGCCCTACTGGAACCCGGCGAACACGGCCAGCGACATCAACAGCAACGCGCCGGGGTTCGTGCCCATGCGCCCGGTGCGCGTGACCGCCACCTACGATGACGGCGGCGGGTCCGTGGACTATCCCCTGTTCTACGGCTTCATCCGCAGCGCCGCACACGACACCATCACCGGCCGGACGAACATTCAGGCGCTAGACCTGTTCCTGTGGCTGGCGCGGCTCTATCCCGTCGCCGCTGCCGACATCACCACGGGCGCGCGCGACGCCGCCGATGGCAGTACCGCATCAGCCGCTGAAACGGTGGATGTGTCCACGCGCTCCACGCGGGGGTTGCTGAAGTGAGCACCACCACGGGCGAACGTATTGGCGACATCCTGGACGCCGCAGGCTGGACCGAATCCGCGCTGCGGTCGCTGGACACGGGCGACACCATCACCGTCACCGCGCCGGAAGGCAACCAGACCGCGCTGGCGCAGGTGGAGGCGCTGCTGGCCGCCGAGCGCGGGGTGTTCTACATCGCCGCCGACGGCACCGCGACATACGAGGACCGCGCGGCCATCGCGCAGCGCCGGGCATCATCGGCCACCATCACCGACGGGGCCGTGACGGCCGAACCGGGATTTGAGGTGGACCGGCTGGTGAACCGGCAGACCGTGACGCGCACGGTGCCCGGCGGCACGGACGGCACGCCGCAGGTGGCGACGAACGAGGAAAGCCTGGAAACCTACGGGCTGAACGACGGCGGCACCATTTCCACGCCCTATCTGACCGCCGACACCGACGCCGCCCGGCTGGCGCGCTACCTGGTGAACCTGAAGGGCGAACTGCGGCGACCGCTGCGCGTGGAGGTGACCGGCCCGGCCGCGTATGCGTGCCTGGGGCTGGAGTTGCAGGACCGCGTGACGGTGAACGACACCGAGGCGAACACCACCGGGGATTACCACATCCAGCGCATCGAACACACGGTGGGCGAGTTCGGGCTGTCGCATGCCATACGCTTCACCCTTAGCCCGCGCGGGGCCGAGGGCTTTATTATTGGCGCTGCTAGCGCGTCCCCCGGTGACGCGGACTACGGCAGCGAAATCGGCAGCACCACGGACTTCATAGGCTACTAAGGCAGGCGCGCATGGCTAAGACATACAACACCGTCCCCGACAAGGCTGCGGGCGATCAGTTTACCGAGGCTATGTGGGACGACTACATCAAGACAAACGGGAATAACCTAATCACGCCGCCTATGTGCCGCGTCAAGCAGACCTCCGGGGTGGCCATCAACGATGCATCGAACACCATCCTCGCCTTCGATGCCGAGGACTTTGACACGGACGGCATGCACGACAACGCTACGAACAACAGCCGCATCACGATCAACACGGCGGGCGTCTATCTAGTGATTGCCAGCGTGCGCTACACGGCGGGAGTAAGCGACGACGCGCGCATCTCGATTCTTAAGAATGGCGGCAACGTCGGCATTGACGAGCGCAGGCCGAATAACAGCCGCAGCGGACATCAGGTGATGGGCTATTACGACCTAGCCGTGGCTGACTACCTAGAGGCGCAGGTCTATCAGAACAACAGCGCGAACACGGCCCGAACGACTGACACGCCCTACACCTTCCTCTCGGCCGCGTGGATTGGGAAGGCGTCCTAGCCGTGACCTCCACCGACGTCACCCGCCTGTACGCCCTGCTGGACGAACTGCGCCGCGAGCAGCGCAAGGACATGACCGCGCTGCATGACGAGGTGGTGGGTTACCGCGCGGACCTGAACGGACGCCTGAAGGCGCTGGAACTGGAGCAGGCAAAGCGCGAGGGCGAGCAGGACGGGCGCGGGGATGTCGGCAGGCTCATCATGGCGGTGGCCGCAACATCGGCCGCCATCGGCAGCGTGGTGGCCCTAATCGCCACGCTACTCTAGGGGGGCACATGGCAACGGCAGGACAACGGGCAGCCGCGCGCGCGGCTAAGTACGTCGGGACATCCGAGCGGGGCAATAACCGTGGCCCCGATGTGGACCGCTGGCAGGAACCGTGGGGCATGGGGTACGGCTGGCCCTGGTGCGGCGCGGCAGCGGCGGCATGGGTAGCCTATGGCGTCACCGGCCGCGAGTCGGATGTGTACGACCCGCGCCTGGGAAACCCGCCCATCGGGCACCCGTCCACCGCCGTCATGGCGCAACGCGCGCGCGCACAGGGTGCTGTAATCCCGCACCCGGTCCCCGGCGCGTTCATCATTTGGCCGGGTAAGCATGTGGAGGTGTGCGCGGACTACTCGCCCGACGGCCGCACCGTCGTGACCTACGGCGGGAACACGGGCGACGCATGCCGCCGACAGGTTCGCGCATACGGGCGTGGCACCGGCACCATCATCGCCGCGCCGCCCGCCATCCGCGCCGGTAGCACGCCCGCCCCGCGTGGTGACCGCCGGTACTATGTGGAGGACGTGGGCGCTGCAAAGCGGACCCGCCTGTACGGCCCGTGGCGCGTGAAGGCATGGCGCGAGCGCGTCATCGCCCGGCTGCCGAAGGCCGACCGCGACCGCGTGCGCCGGGTCCGCGTGGGACGTGCCTATGGCTACGAGATTGGCCCCCGCCGCGTGTACGGCCCGTGGGCTACCGTCGCCGCGCGCGACCGCGCCGCGAAGGCGCTGGCGAACAGGCTGGGCCGACCCGTCCGCCGTTTCTCACTACCGCCCGCAAAGGCGAAGGGCGCGAAGGCGTCCGCGCTGGGCAAGACCACCTAGACCGGGGAGGAACCCGTGAACCGTGTACCCGTAGGCCCTAGCACCCTGGCCCTGCTCACCGCCGCCGTAGGTGGTGCCGCCGCGTTCGTCGTGTCATGGGCCGAAACCGGCAGCGCCCCGGCGTGGCTGGCCGTCGTATCCGCCGCGCTTGTCGCCATCCTGGGCGTGCTTAGGTCATGGCAGGCCGTCCACATGGGCGAGGGCGTGGAGGACATCGTGGACGAAGGCCCGGTGCTGCCGGACGACATGCCCGCCGAGGACATCCCCGAGGACGTCTAGGGGGCACCACTAGGGGGAGGCGCTAATGGCACCACCGCGTAAGCCGTGCCCGTACGACACGCCGGACGAACTGCGGGCGGCCATCGTGGCCGCCGGGTCGGTGGACACGCTGGGCCATGAAATCGGCGCGAGCGCGAACACCATCCGGCGATGGTGCCGTGAGCAGGGCGTGGACACGCGCAGCGGCAAGACCGGCCGACCGCTGGACGTGCCATACGCCGACGCCGCCGAAATGGAGGCCGCGCTAGCCGAGGCCGGTAGCCTGAAGGCGCTGGCGGGCGCGCTGGGCCGCGACGAAAAGACCGTGCGCCGATGGATGGTCCGGCTGGGCGTCGAATCGCCGGAACCTGGACGCCGCACCGATGGCGGCGAGTTCATGGGCCGCCTGTCGGATGCCCACATGGCCGCCATGCTGGATGCCATCGGCCCCCGCGAGTTGGCGCAGGCGCTGGGGCTGAACACCGACACGGTGCGCCGCGAGGCGTCCCGGCGTGGCATCGCCGCCGACCCGGCCGCAGCGCGCAGCCCGCGCGTGGCGATGCTGACCCGCCGCGTGGCCGAACTGGAGCGGCAGGAATCAGCGGTGGCCGACATGATGACCGCCGTGCGCGATGCCGCCCGCGATGCGGTGCCGACCCTGCCGCCGGTAAAGCGCCGCCCGGACATCGGCAGCGGGCAGCCGGTGGATGTGGTGTGCCATGTGTCGGACGTGCAGTACGGCATGGTGGTGGACGAGGACGAGGTGCCCGGCGGTGGATTCTCACCCGACATCGTGGACACCGAGCGCCTGCCCCGCTACCTGGAGGCCGTGCGCGGCATCCTGGCCGCGACGTGCAGCACCCGCCCGCTGGGCACGCTATGGATAGCGGCCGGTGGCGACCATGTGGAAGGCCACGACGTATTCCGGGGGCAGTCGTGGCACCTGGCGCTGGACGCCGGGGAACAGGTGGTGCGGTGGGGCCGCCTATGGGCGCGCGCGGTCGCGGAACTGGCGCGCATGGCGCAGGAACACGGCGGCCAGTCGGTGCTGCTGGCCGTGAACGGGAATCACGGAGTGCAGGGCGGCCGGGGTGCTGGGGCCACGCCGGTTGCCCTGTCGTATGACTACCTCGCGCACGCGCTGACGTGCGAGGCGCTACGGCATCACGCCGACGACCTGGCGCTGACCATGCACGAGGAACCCCGGCTGGCCGTCTATTTCCAGACCTGCGGCGCGCTGGTGCTGATGACGCACGGCGATCAGGACCGGGGCGGCGGGCTGGTGGGCGTGCCCGTCGTGACCGGCATGCGGAACGACTACAGCGTGCGGATGTCCACGGGCGTGCAGCATGACCTCCACATCAGCGGCCACTACCACCGGGCCACCAGCATCACCGTCGGCGCGGATTCCGAGCGCCATTGGAACAGCGCGTGGGTGGGCAGCACGAACCTGTCCATAGGCCGGGGCGGCGCGTCCCTGCCGTCCCAGAATGTGTTTGTCATCCACCCGGAGTACGGCATGTCCGCGCTGCATCGCGTCCGGCTGGTGGCTGGGCGCACCGAGTCACCCGTGGAGGTGCTGGGGCCATAACGCACAACGGCTCGCCGTGTGAGGGCGGGCCGCGTGGTGCGGTGGTGGGTTAGTAGGCCCCGTTTATCGCGTCCTGAAGGTCGGCGTACTCGATGTCCACGCCCCGGCGCTCCAGCGCGCGCATCGCCATTTCGGTGGCGACCTCCAGCGCGTCCATGCTCCCTGGGTCAGTTCCGGCAGGCGTGGCGGTGGCGGCCCATGCTGCCCACTTGTCAATAAGTGCGGAGTGTGCGGCGGTCATGTCGTGTTCCCTTCGGTTTGTGTTGCCTTATGTCCAGAACACTAGACGCCCGCGCACGGCACCGCTACCCCTGCCGCAGCCGGAAAGTCGCAAATAGCGGGGAAAACATAGAACCCCCGCAAATAGCGGGAAAAGCGCGCGCGCGGTGTGCGCCATGTGCCCCACATCCCGGCGGCGGTGGTCTAGTGTCCTGAACACGGCAATGACGCCGACGACATGGAGGGCGACATGGACAGCATCACGAAGGCAGACGGGATGGAAGGCGTGCGCCTGGTGCATTTCCCCGGCAGCGTGCGGGTCGTGCTGGACGACGACGCGCTGGCGCTGATTGCTGACGCGCTGGAGGACGCGGCCGCGTGCTGGGACTCGGCGCTGGATGGGCACCGCGCCGCGCTGCTGGCCGAGGTCGTGCGCGGCAGCGACGAAGGCGCGCTGACGCTGGAGAACCACGACGACGGGCGCGAGGATGGCGTGACCACCCGCCGCTGCGCCGCGCTGCTGCGGGCGCTGGTGGACGCGGGGGCGCAGGCATGACCCCCGGCGACGTGGTGTATTACCGCGACAAGACCGGCGCGCACTTTGGGCACCTAGTGGAGTGCGGGTACAAGTGGGCGCGCGTGCAGCACGGTGAGCGCGTGCGGCGCGTGCCGGTGGAGGACGTGAAGCCGTGGCCGCCTGCGAAGGCCGACGCCCCGGCGAAGCCTGTCAAGCGGGGGAGGGTCTAGTGCAGATCACCGACGACACCACGCGCCTGCGCGGCGGCATCACGCGCGCCGTGGTCGAACTGGTAATGGCGCGCGCGGCGCTGTCCATGCTGAACGACCGCGAGGCGCTGAACGGTGTGGACGAGTTCCACGACGCATACCGATGCGTGACCCGTGCCGCCGAGGCGCTGGGCGTGCATGTCACCGACCTGGATGCGATGGCGCAGCGGGTCGTGGCCGAGGTGCGCCCGTGACCGACGACCGCGCCCAGTGGCTGGAGGCATCCGCGCAGGCGTACCGCGAGGCGCAGGAACGCGCCCACGGTGCCTACGGGATGCTTGCCACCGGCATCATCGCCGCGCACGACACCGGCATGCCTATCCGCGCCATCGCGGAATCCGTCGGCCTGTCGCCTGCGCGGGTTCATCAGATCGTGAAGGGGAGGCCAGCATGATCGCGCTCACATTCGACGACCTGCCGCCGAACACGCGGACCACCGACCCGACGACCGCGCGCAAGGCGGGGGCCGCCGTGGTCATCCGTGCCGGTTCGCAGCGTGCCCGGCTGCTGGTGGCATACGCCGACGCCGGGGACTACGGGCTGACGAACGAAGGCGCGGGCATCGTGACCGGCCTGGCCGAGCGGCCGGGCTGCTGCTACTGGAAACGGTGCGGGGAACTGCTGGCCGGTGGGTTCATCCGCGCCACCGACGAAACGCGCACCAGCCGCGCGGGCGAGGCGTAGCGGGTGTGCGTCATCACGCACGCCGGGCTGGCCGCGCTGGACAACATGGGGAGGAAGTAGTGAACACCGAAACGATGACGAGCCGCGAGGCGGCCGAGTTCCTGGGCGTGTGTAAAACGAGCGTGCAACGCCTACGGGACGCCGGATACCTTACCGACGGTCGCCCGCAGGGTGGGTATGTCACCACGGATTCGGTGCTGTTGTTCGACGCGGGCTGGCCCGTGAATGACAGCGGCGCACGGCCGATGCCGCGCGGGCTTTATGGAAAGACCATCGCGCCGAATGTGGAGGAAATCCCGCGCGTGGGCGGTGGCTCTACTTACCGCGTGCGGTTTTATGGTGGGCGCGGCGGGGGCGGTGGATTTGACAAGACCTACCGCACGCGCCGGGGCGCGCTGGCTGCCGCCGAGCGTATCCGCCGCCAGCAGTCCGCGCCACCCGCGCCACCCGCGCCACCCGCGAATACTGACACGCCGACGCTATGGACGCGGCTGCGCGCATGGCTGACAAACGCCGACACCACCGGGAGGACCGCATGACCACGAACACCGAAGGCGTAGCGCCCGACGAGCGCGCGGACGCCCGCGACACGCTGGCCGCGCTTGCGCGCGACTGGTGGCAGCCGCCCGCTGAACTGATCGCCACGCTGCCGAAGGGCGGTGTGCAGTTGTCCTACCTGGGCCACGCCGACACCACGCGCGCGCTGATCGAAGCCGACCCGGAGTGGACCTGGATTCCGATGGCGACCGATGAACATGGCCTGCCGGTGCTGGACCGCGACGATCAGGGCCGCCCGGTAGGGATGTGGATTTGGCTACAGGTGTGCGGGGTGGAGCGCCCGGCATACGGGTCGTGCGAGCCGGGCAAGCGTGACGCGGTAAAAGAGTTGGTGGGCGATGCCATCAGGAACGGGGCCATGCGGTTCGGTGTCGCTGGTGGCCTATGGTCGCGCGCCGACCGTGGCGACGGCGGCAAGGCGAAGCGCGCACCGCGCAAGACCACTCGCAGGAACACCGACATGCCCGCCGACACCGCCGGGCTGGCCGACCCGCCGCCCGGCACGGCCGAGTTCCAGGCGCTGACGCTGCTGGCACCGTCGGCATCCGGCGCGGACATCGCGGAGGTGCTGCGGGGCATCGGCATCGCTGACCGCGCCGCGCTGACCGATCAGGCGACGCTGGATAAGGCCCGCGCCGCCATCACGGCGAAGTACGGTCAGGAAAACGCGCAAAATGCGGGCAAATCGTAATCCGCTCGTGTCCACCTACCTAGACACACGCGCGCCACGGGCGTACATTCACGGCATGGCAATAACGCCGAACGGAAGGGGTAGGGAAATGAAGGTCAAGGTAACCGTGACGCTGGACATAGACAAGGCCGCGTGGATGGACTACAGCGGCGGCGATGACGCGCACGATGCCGTGGTGCGCGTGGATGTGCAGGACTGGGCCGCGCAGATTCTCATGTCCTCACTCGCAGAGGCCGGATGCGAGGCGGTGGCCGCATGAGCGCGGTTCGCATCATCACCACGCCTGGCGGTCGCCGCTTCGCATACATAGGGGACTACACCCTGCGGGCGCTGGATGAGTTCGGCGGGTTTTGGGAAGTTACCCGCGACATAGACAGCGACGAGGTGCGCGTGGCATCCGGCCTAACGCTAAACGAGGCCACGGCGGTGGCAAGGGAGAACGCATGACCACGGACGACCGCGAGCGGCAGGCCCGCGAGTTCGCGCAGGTGGAACTGGCGCGGCTGGAGGCCGAGCAGGAACTGTCACGGCTGACCGAGCGCGCGAACGAACTGCGCGCCGCGCTGGTGGCGGGCATGACAATGGGCGAGGCGGTGGACGCCGGGCCGATGGGCTGGGTAGTCCTAACACCGCCAGCACGGCGGCCATCCATGCGCGTGCGCGAGGACGGGCTGGAAAAGTACCGGGAGGCCATCGCCGGGCTGGGCCTCACCGAGCAGGTCACGACCTGGACGCGGCCGAAGGTATCCGACCTGCGCGCGAACGCTGCGGCGCTGGCGGCCCACGGTGTCCCGTTTCAGGAAGTGGTGTACGAACCACAGGCCACGCCCACGCTGACCATCGTGCCGAGGGAGCGCGAGGATGGCTAGGCATAGCCTGGGAGGCGGTGCTGCCGTTATGGTCGCGGGCGTCGTGGTGTTCATCATCGCGGCCGTGGTCATCATGGTGACGACATGAGGCGGGCGTGTCAGGTGTGCGGCCAGCCTATCCCGACCACGGACCTGCGCCGGGTGACGTGCGGCAGCCCGCGATGCAGGCGCGAGCGCGAGCGGCGGGCGAACTACGAAAAGCGCCCGGCACCGCCGCAGGCCGAGCAGTTGCGGCCTATCCGTGACATGCACGCCGAAGTGGTCCGGCGCGACCGCACGCGCGTCGTGCTGATGATGCGACAGGCGCTGGACGCAGGGGCATCGCAGGGCGAGGCCATCATGGCGGTGTCGCGCAACACGGGCGAGTCCATCGCTACCGTCATGGCCGTGTGGAGGGCTGCAACATGACCGCACGGCTGGGGGCTGATGCAGCGCGCCTTGCGTATGGCGATCGCCAGCAGGACTACGGCGATGCGGCGGCGAACCTGTCACGCATCGGTGCCGTGTGGGGCGAACTGCTAGGCCGCGAGGCCATCCCCGCCGACATGGTGGCGCTGATGATGGCGGGACTGAAACTGGTGCGGGCATCGCGCCGCGTGGACCGTGACGACCTGGTGGACGCGGTGGCCTATGTGATGCTGGCCGACGATACGAGGGGGGAATGATGGAAACGCTGGGGCTGTTCATACTGCTGGTGGGCGTGCTGATGGTGTGCCTGGCCGTGCGCGGCGGGAGGGCTTAGGTCATGGTGCGTCAGGAAACCGAGCGCAGGCGGAAGGCGGGCGGGTTGAGGTACCCCCCCGCGCTCCCTTCACCCGTTCCCCGGCAGCGGTGCCATCGGGTCCGCCGGGCGGTGGCGCTTACGGTGGGGGCGGCGCTTGTGTTCGCCCCCGCCGTTGCCGCCGAGACTGCTGCGGCGAAGCCCTGCGGGAAACATCCCGCGAAGGCCGCGCCGGGCAAGGTGGACCGGGCCGCGTGCCTGAAGGCGTACAAGCGCCAGCGCGCGCGTGCGCGCCTTGCGTGGCCTCCACGGCCTACGGAGGCAGAAATCCGAGCGCGAGTGAACCGCATCGGGGGCAAGGGGACGTGGGCGAAGGCGGCCCGCGTTGCCAACTGCGAAACCGGCGGCACCCGTGGCTCGAGCCGCAACCGTGGCAACGCCCGGTGGTACATCACCGCGAACGGCACGCCCACGGGTTCGTACATCGGCGCGCTGGGCATGTATGCACGCACGTTCGCATACGGGGCGAGGCGCACTGGCTACCGTGGGCGCACCTATCAGGAACAGGTCGCCATCGCCGTGGCCGCCTGGCCTATCACGCGCGGATGGTCCGGCTGGGGATGTGGTGGCGCATGACGCTCGAGCCTATGGCGCTGTTCGACATTCATGCGCCAACATTTGACGTGGGCACCTTGCGTATGCGTGAAACGAATAAGCACACGGCAGCCGAATGGTGCGGGCGTTATCACTATTCGGGCACGCCGGGCGGTGCTGGCGCGACGTATTATGGGGCCTTCTCGCCTGACCTAATCGGACTGGTCATTATCGCGCAGCCTACGAATGTCGCGGGCGTCGCTGGAAAATACGGGCTCGAGCAATGGCCCGGCAACATGGAAATAGCGCGCGTTGCGGTTCATCCTGATGCACCACGAAATACGACCTCGCGCATCGTGGCAATGGCTTGCCATCAGTATCACGCTGCGACCGGCGCGCGCTGGCTGTTTTCATACGCCGACACGGGGCAGGGGCACCACGGTGGTATTTATCAAGCGCTTAACGCGGTGTACGTTGGTCTTTCACCGGCTGTGCATGGATACCTCCTGGATGGGAACCCGACCCATCCGCGAACCGTCGTCAGTATGTATGGGACGCAAGCCTGGCCGCATGTGCGTGAACTCGCGGCTGCACGAGGGCAGACACTCGTAAAAGTTGCAGCGATGAACACGCCGAAGCACACCTACATTTTGCCGCTGGGCTCGAGCCGCCAACGGCGCACGATACGCAAAGCTTTGGAGCAGCACGCCCGCGCCTATCCGAAACGGGAGGAAACATGACGACCCACATCCTCACCCGCCCGGCGGGCTGCCGTTGCCATTCGTCGTGCGAGTTCCCGTGCTGGCAGCGCGTGGGATGGGCGACGCCGTGCGAGGCATGCGACTGCCAGCCCGCGCCGACGGTTCGCGGGCACGTCGCGGCCGGTGACGACATGGAACGGTGCCCGGCATGCGCCACGCTGAAG
>Ga0070749_10002135_pt1 | contig 13309 bp, 25 predicted proteins | sample VirMetDEL_Nov_18_FD_75180 | JGI IMG/M metagenome (GOLD analysis project Ga0070749, IMG submission 75180) | Aqueous microbial communities from the Delaware River and Bay under freshwater to marine salinity gradient to study organic matter... | ecosystem: Environmental > Aquatic > Marine >...
ACTGCAAGTCGTTCATGCCGGGATCTTCCGTGTAGCTATGGATAAAGTTAATGGGATCCACGTACTCTTCGCGAATCCCATAGCTTGGATCGTTGCTTCTCTTGACGACGCCCATCCCCAAAGAGACGAGGTCATTAACGACTCTTCTAAAGATGCCGTCGTTAAAGTTGCTCCAAGAGAGTGTGAGGTTTGTTCCTATCTGAGCAGCAATCTCTGCGTCAGTCTTGACGTTAGTCTCCAAAAAGATTTCAGCCTCCTCCATAGTCTCCGGCAAAGCCTCTGGGTCTTCACCGAGAACCAACCCGCCAGTCATCTCCTTAAGCTTTAAAAGCTCCTCTCGGAGCATAACCTGATTTTTTATTCTATTCTTCTCCTGTTGTTTCTCTGAAGAAGAGAGTGGATCAATCGCCTCAAGGTTCGGATATGGATCTCTTGACAGAATCTTATTGGCGACGATCTTTGCAAACTTAGGGAGGATTGGAACTGGTGTGTAATCAAGGTTTACCAAACTGCCATCAGCATTGTTTGGATCGAGGTTAGTAAGGATCTGCTTGTAGATCGTCGTGTCTTGCGTACCGTTGGCGTACTCCCTGTTACGCTCGAACGTTTTGTTTCTCTGACGAATCAATGAGTTTTGATTCGAGAGACTTCCCCATTGGCTCTCGATGGCCTTAGCGTAACTAGTGCCGTAACCTTCAGAAGACTTTTCTTGTTGAGAAGCTAGTGGATCTGGAAAGTTACTAGACTTCTTGTTACCGTATGATTGCATTACTGTAGGCGCATTTTGTGCAAATATAATAAATTAGCCGATGGGCTTATATCGCCTAAAGAACTTAGACTCAGCAAAGCTAGACTCTTTATTTTTCTGTTTAACCTTTTGGGCTGCAAGCAAGCACAAACCAGAGCTAATAGAAAGGTCATACTTTGTTCGATTGTCTATCTTAAATCCTATCCAATCCTCTAGGGTTCTGTTGAAATACATCTTGCCGTACTCACCACTGTCTCTGTCAATACCTACATGGTCGTGTATGTATGCCTCTATAGCATGAGCATGAGCTTGAATAACATCCTGAGAGTTTGACGGGATACCCTTTGTCTTTACGTTTACCTTAGCGTTTGGTGCAGAAAGGTGTGCTGGCCTATTCATTAGATACCCATCATAACCTCTTGATTCAAAGTATCTTGCAATGCCGTACTTGTTGTTCTCAATCAGTATTGGATACCCATAAAATACAGCAGCCATAAGAACGTCTTCGTAGAATATCTTAGCTAAAGGCGGACGGGACGCATACTCCAAAACAAACATGTTCGATGGGTGCTCCATGTGAAACTTGTTGTACAGGTGTAGCGCTCCCTTAGACCCCCGTCCATCGACGGTGGCATCAAGGTCATAAGAGTCAACCCCGCCTACCCCCAGCTCTGCATTCGGTGCTACGCGCTTATTGCGATCGTATTTCTTTTGGTTGCGTAGTTCAGTTGGTGGCATCCACGCCACGCGAAACCTACCCTTTGGGTCGGGCTTAAAAACAACCTCTGTGTCCTTCTCCCCGTCCTTCCATATGAAGTTTCCAACTACGATAGGGTTGGGGAACAGCTCATCATTGTATTGTATCTGTTCGTAGATCTTTCCGATATTAAAAAGACTACCCTCAATACTATCCCTAAAGGCTTCGTCCTCGGTAAATGGGAACTGCCTTATAACCTCGTTTAGTTCTGACGGGTCTTGCTTGAGGCTTTCTCTTTCGTTTTTAAGGTACGTCTTAGCCCCTTGAAAAATGCTATCACCATCAAGACCATCGAGAACCTTAGGAGGATCTTCAACGACTGGATGTCCGTGGGCGTCAAAAAATCCCTCAAGAGAATCATAAGCAGGAATAAAGAGTCTATATAGACCGCTTCTAGTTCTACCATTCGCGTTCCTCTCCGTAGGATTCGAGTCCCTCCAAAGGTCCTTGTACTCCTTTCCCCCTTTGTCCATTGGATTTACGGTGCTTCCCACCATTGCCTTTCCGACGACCTTTCGCCCGACGATCAAACAAGTCCGCTGAATCCTCCATGCGTCCCTGATGTCTGTAGGTTTTTCCCATTTTCCGGCCTCATCTAAATACAGTATGTGGAGTTTCTCTCCATCATACGCATTGTTAGTTGTGTTTTTCCAATTAATTACCGTATTAAGAGCCTCGCCCTTCGTCGAAGTCTTATTCTTCTTCGTGATTCTCTTACTCGGCTCGCGAAAAGCCAGCTCCATGCGTGGGTTTGTGGTACCATCTTGAATGGGTTTGAAGAAGAAGGGGTAGTGACGAAACATTTGCACCACCTTCTTCATAAAGATATTTTCTTGTGCGTCCTTACCAGTCTTAGACTGGATTCCTAGGAGCTTGTCTTTGACTTGTGTGGCTTCGTCAAGAAGCACAGACGAGCAGATATTCGTGTATCCGCTACGTCTGCACTTCGTATAGAGCTGCCCAATACATCTTGGGTCCGCCTCACACGCCGCTAAATGTAAGAAAATATCTCTTTGGAACTTTAAGTAGCTCGGATAGCCTATATCCATCCGAGTCCACTGAAGCATCATATAGTGACGCCCCGTAATATATGTAGGCTCACCGTTGTTATAAAACCAAAAGCCCTCACGCCGACGGCGAAACTCCTCTTCGATATACGGAGAAAACTTTTGTCGAAACTCCCTTGGCATCTCCCCCCACTCATCCATAGACTTAATCCGATACAGTTCTGTGGGCATATCAATGCGCGTCCACACCTGCAGGTTGTCTGGTTGTCCATATCCTGCAATTTCTTTTTTGGGAGGCTGAGCGGGAAGAACAATGACCAGCCCACCAAGTTCGATAACTTCACCTTTTGTACCGTTGGGGCAAATAGAGATAGCAAGATCATCATATTCTTCTATGTTGACGAGGGAGTTCATTACATCACCTGTCCGTACCGATTGCTGCGAAAGCTCGGGACACCGCTCTTTGGGTTGGCTATATCCATGTACTTACCACATTCACACTTGATGTCATGGTAAGCTCCGTTGTCACCAATCTTAATTGAGACCCCAGCAGCCTCTCTGGTCTCACCGCATTCACACTTATACTTAGCCATAATTATCGACCTTGAGAAGCGTACGGCTTCTTGTAGTTCTTTGAATTCTTGTTCTTAGACTGCTTAGTCTTGGCGTGTACGCCCTTGCGCTTGACGTTGTTGCTGACGTACGTAGATGTTTGTTGCTTAGCCATATTAATTAAATTTAGTACACCTGCAGGGACTCGAACCCCGAACCTTTTCATTAGAAGTGAAATGCTCTATCCTGTTGAGCTACAGGTGCATACAGTTACCTGCTTCGTCTTAGCCTAGGCCTATTGTTTGCCCTGTTTTTAGACTCTGGTTGAGGAGAGGTTTTGTCTGATGTTCCAACATGCGCCTCATCAAGGCCGTCTCCATTTCCGTACGTACCCTTACGTCTGTTGATCTTATTGAGCAGAGCACGATACCTTTTAGCCTTGCCGCCCTTGCCGTACTTTTCGTACTCTTTTTTATAGTCGCGCTTTGTGACTTTCATGACGCAAATATAATTAAAGTCCGCAAGGTGGGACTTGAACCCACATGTAACCAGTTACCCTTTCTACAAGGTATAAGCTTGAGGGGATACTCGCGGTTATTTGTTTCTTCTTTCGTGAGTTTTGATTCTGTGGCAGTTAGCACATCTAACTCTGCACTTGCGGATTTCTTTCTTGATGGCGTCTATACCATATGCGTTGTTCACCATATCTGCTATGTTGCCGGACTTAGCCCCTCTGACATGATCAAATTCAAGTATTATTGGATTTGACTCCCCGCAATCAAAGCAACCAAGAATACCCTTAACCCTAGAAACAAAAGACCTGTTCCACGCACGCTGAGACTTATTATGCTCTAGAGCTTTCTTTTTGTAATACTCTTTGTTTTCGGCATAGTGTTTTTTCTGATATGCCTTGTTGTAAGCGCGACGTGAATCAGGGTCTTTGTATGGCATCAGTCCTCAGGGTCTTGATTCCACATGTCGTCCCAGAACTTATAGTCTCTTTTGCGACTTGCTTCTTCGTACCTGTACACTACGTCTTGCCAATTATTTACTGAATCGCTCAGCAAAACCTCCCGTGTAATCTTTTGCTTCTCCGATTTCCCCATTGTTTTCTAGGTCTTTAATCATTTGTTCTAACCGCTGGCGTTCAACGATTAGTTCTTTACAATCAGTAGCTGTCTGCTTTATCGATTGTAGTTCTGCTTTCCGGGCGCTACCGTTAATCTCTGGATCAACAGGCTTTTTGATTTCGTCGATCATATTGTCTATAGCAACCTCCATTGACGTCATAAGTCGCTGAGCGGCTTCAATCGTTGTGAACTTCTTCCTCGACATACAAAAAATCTGAAGGGTCTACCCGATAGTACTCCTTTCCATTAACATCAATCCGGTAGTCCATGTTTTCTTTAAATCCAACTACGTCACCAGAAAAGACGCCAAGCTCATTTATCCATTCAGCATCAAAAGAAATCTTACCCTTAGTCGGAAGTTTTTCTTTTAAGTTTACTAAGCTGATGGAGTCTGACGTTAAGTCGTCTTTTTCCTCAACGTACTCTAAAAGAGACCATCCCCCTAGGGGAAAAATATCTCCAGTATCTTTTGACTTGTAAGCGATTGCCTGACTGTTGAGGGGATTGCCCTCATCGTACTGAACGAGATAACTGTCTTCCATGCCAGTAATTGACTGGCCTCCATTCAGAACAACAAGGTGGTGGAAGTAAAGAGTATCCCCAACCTTGACATCCAGTTTATACTTATAGGGTACAGACAGAACCTCACCGGAGGTTACTCGATGCTCAAACTCATTGAACCTATTGTCAATGTAGATCTCAACACCGTTTTCAAGAACCTTAGTATCGTTAATCCTTTTAGGGATCTTGACGATAAACTTCTCTAAAGTTTTCATGTTAGAAGTTGCAATCAAATTCAATTAGACACGGCATATCATCTACAGCTTTCCATAGAACTTGATCCAAGTCTCTCTGCAAATATACTAGATATCTAGTCTTACCATATAGATGAAGATATTTTTCATCCATAATAATTGCACATATCTCTCCGCTTCCAGCCTTCATGCCTACATAATAGGCCATGGCGTTTTTCGGGTCTCGCCCGATAATAATTTTTCTAATAAGTCCTTCCATTTTAATTAAGTGATATGCCCAGCCCTCTGATCAAATCGTCAAGATCTGGACCATCGTCATCAGGCGGGCAGTATGAGTCTGTCATAAAGTCCTTAACAATCTCTAGCTCATCTTCACTTTGTATATTATAGTGAAAGAAAGCCTTCATATTGCTGGTTTCTTCATCAAAAGGTTCCAACAAACCTACGACAAAAGAAGAAATAACTTTATCTTCTAGTCCATATTTCTCTATTAGCTCACCAAGAGCAAAGGCCAACTCTTGCATTTCGAACCAGAATCCCTCTTCTTCCATATCACTGTAACGATCCTTATCCATAATGCCTAAAAGTTTAGTTTCAAAAAAGAAGCTCTTCAGGGACTTCTCACGCCTTAATCAAAGGTACGTAAAAAACAACCACCTTAAGTACTTGAGAACTAGGACCATGGAGTTCTGCCAAAAGCACGACATCTTTGAGAAAGAACTGCATTTTATGCTTTGGGCTTACGACCTTGAGTTCTGGACGTTAAAGTATGCGGCAGAAGACTATGGGTATAGTCAGAAAAAACTTGGCGATAGGCTTGTATACGAGATGGTTAATCAAGGATACATATACAAGCACTTTGATAAAATGACACCATCTCAAACAAGAGAGGATCACATATTCAGAGAAGAGACCAAGTACAATTACAGGGTGCGCTATGCGCTTACCCAAAAAGCAAGGCTGCTCGTCCAGAGATATTACCGCTATCTAGAAGGCGAAGATACTTCTCTGGATGCACAGCAATCTTAAACCGATTCATGTACTCAAACTCCTTCCTGTTAAATCGGTGCTTGGGTAGTCCAATGTGATCTAGGATATCTTCTATTCTATCCTCTATCTCGTCATAATCTACCTCTAAGATGTTGTTAAACAACAACTTAACACCCTCTAGTTGAATTAAAGCTTCAGCAACAATCTCACCGTACATATATGGGAAGGCGTTGCCAATTCCGCTAGGGAACTCTTTTTTAAGCGAGTCTACAACTTCAAGTGGGTTTCTGTTTATGATGACTACCGGAGAAGACTTATCCCATACTTGCTTACACCATATTGGGAAGCTTGAGTCTACACAGCCCACGTGTTTTTGTCCATACGAGGCCCTATAAGTGAGCTTGTCTCCCTGCATGAGTCTCAGTCCTGTCTCATGCTCACAGGAGTCAGTTACCTTATCTAGATAGTGAGCGAGCCAAGCGCCGCGCGTACGCGGCAACCCCGTCACATAATATGACGGTTGAAAGTATTCTGCCATAATATTTAAGGGCGCTCAACCCAAAGCTTAAGCGTCGGAATCACTTAGTGATAAAGTTTCTGATATTACAGCAGATCCAATATATCCATTAACTTCTACGGTTGCTCTAATAGTAAACGAGTTTAATCCCGAGCCACTGTGTGCAAAAGCCACCCCAGAAGCCGATCCAGCATCTATGTCGTCCATAGGAGACACATCGTCCATAAGGAGGTAAAAAAGATTAATACCCCCCGGGTTCTGCACCGAATCCATGGTTAAAGAGCTAGATAAAAGCTCTATCTGTCCAGATCCGGTTGTCACATTTTCAACGGTAATACTTGTGACGACATAATCAGATGCGGTTCCGGTATATTTGACCGCATTTGTATTTATACGAACATCAAAAAAAGAACTTGAGGCTAGAGCGGTAGCATCAATACCGCTTGCTGGTGTGTCTCCGTCTTGAATAAAAAGCGCCAAGCCCAATGAGCTAACTGATTGGGGGCCGTCAAAAGAGCCACCTGATGTTGTAATGGAGTTGCCTAGTCCTAACATCACCCACTGCAGCTTTCGCAATCCTCTGGGTTGTCGAGGTTGCATGTTATCTCTCCAGACTCAATTTTTTCTTCTTGTTTTTTCAGTTTAGACTGATCCAAGAAGCTGATGTCTTCAAATTCTTCTTCCATAATTACAGTTGTTTTCCAAACATTACTTCGTACTCCACTTGTCCTTTATCATCGCGAACAGCTTTGAGGCACCGACCACGATTAACCCCACCGTAAACGAAAGAGACGTGAACCCAATCAGGATTGTCTTGATCACCAAACTCCCAAATGAGCTGATCAAACTCCAGATTTTCTCTAATGTAGTTGAAGATTTGAGAGTTTGTACAATTTCCGTATACGTCTGCGTCCAGATCAAGTGCTCTGCCTTCCACATGCTGACTGCGTCGCGAACCACCGATAGCACTGTTGAGATCAGCTGAGCGATAGCCTGACGACACGTATATAGGACACCCGAAAGCGTCGCGCAAAGGCTGGAAAACGTTGATTGCAACTTGCCTAAGATTTTCTGTAACCCATTCATCTGGTGTGTTGTCTATATTTAAACGCTTAGCCGTCGTGCTTTTCGTTACCTCGGCGAGAGATAGATTTTTTGATAGCTTCATTATTAAGTCTTCGTTTCTCGTTCTCTATACGAGGATCTTTTCTTTTCTTCTTTGCGTTGAAGTAGTACTTCCTCACTTACGCAGCAACAAAGATCTCAGTGACGATAGTAGACGAAGATGCTACAGCGCTTATCTCTGCAATATCAGCCAAGGTTATACTCTGTGAACCAGTTGCATTGGCGTCCATCTTGGAGTTATTCAAGATAAAAGAGTCTCCAGCTTCAAGCTTTACAGCATATTCTTCGGAAGAACCAAGGATACGCAGTGTAAGCGTATTTGAATCACCCATATGAGAGATGCGCAAGTACTTTACTGAGCTAGCCACAAACGTGCCGCTAGCTACAGCAGAGCTAATCTTTACGAGGTCAGCCTCTGATGTCGTAACAGAAACAATTCTGTTGTCTACCTGCGTCACAGACTCTATGTCATGAACGCGCGAACTGCTTCTATCTACACCCTCAAGTGTGAGCTGCTCGCTTATAGTTACTTTAAGTGTTGCCATGGGTCAAAGATAATCAATCAAAAAGTATCTTGTTGAGATACCCTCTAGTCTCCTCTGGTATGTAGTCAAACCACAACCTAGGATCACCGTAGATATCCACCCCATCGGCTTTAGCTCTTTCCAAAGCAGTCTTAATTCTGCCCTCCCCAGCGTTGTATGAAGCATAAATACGTGCAAGCCTGTTGACTTCAGGTATCTTTTGTGGTGGTTCTTTAATCCAGCTAAGCTCAGACAAAGCATTGATCTTAGCATCGCGCATCTGACGGCTGTGCTCTGGGTTGAAGGGGTCTAGACCAGAAGAAATCAGTCCTCTATCCTCCAAGTCTTTCTGTGTAGCTGGCATAATCTGAAACAGTCCCCTTGCCCCTACTGGCGATACGGCCATAGGGTTGTTGGAGCTCTCAGCCATAATCTGCCTCTGAAGCCTATCAGCACGAGACATGTTGTATTTGCTTGTGTCAGACGGGGCAGCAGAAGCCTCCTCAGCAGCCAGCCTAGCCAAGCGAGCATCAAGAGCTGCATAACCAGTGCTCTCTTGCTCTTTCTTTTTCTTAGGGTCTCCAATCTTGGTGTCAAGTACACCCCCATTAGCATAACCCAAAGCAGTCAACCCCGCGCCTAGCTTAGCACGCTCTGCTTTCTGCTCCAACCAGTTGAGATCCTCAGCCTCTGTCTTGTACTGAGTAATACCGTCAGCAAGCTTAGACGTATCCAACCCGTACTCATTTACAAGAACACCCAAGATGTCTTTGAGCTGATCTCTGTTCTGCATGATGTTGCCGCGATCTACGATAGACTGCATCTGATCCAACATCTGTGGCGGGATAGAACCAGCTTTATCGCTGTCAACAGAAGCAAGCAACACATCTCTGTAACTGCTCTGCTTCTTCTTAGGATCTCCTGTTACTCTCATGTAGCAAATATACTACTTCTTTCTTTTGAAGAACTCAACTTGATTGAGCCTCCTAGAAGCAGCTAAGCGACTCCCATAAGGGCCGCCTAAGTTCTCACCATCCTTGCTCTTGACGTAATAACCGTCTTTCTTCTTTACAATCATAGTAGACACAACTACCCTCGCGCCATAAACAATAAAACTGATTCGTTCTGTGCATACACAAAAAAACACTGTGGATGCTCATTCCCTCTTGATCAGCTTCGATATGCCGTAAAGGTATAAACAAATTTCTTAAAAGTCAACCCTGAAGTAAAGCTTTAAACAACTGACTCTAAATAGCTGATTAGACGGTTGTTAAATGGCTTTGCGTGAAGTTGATCGTGTATTCAATAAGAACAAATCACGCCAGAAAAGGGGATCAGAAATACAGATCGGGGGGATTATATATAGTATATAGCGCTGCGTGTACGCATCCGAAACGCATCTGCACAACCCCCTCCCTATGCCTATGTGAAGAATCCGGCATACTTTTCAGCTTTTGTCTATACCAGTATAGACAGCCCGATTCGACGACAGCCTCAGTCGCCACCTCCCAACGAGACCATAGGCATTATGCAACGAGTCTTCGCAGGAGGAGGAACAATCCCTCCCCAAACCTTCAAACCATTCAGGCTTCACCCCTTAACGGGGTGTTATTAACCCCCTCCAAACCATATAGTTACTCTTAGTATACACTCTCTTCATTTATGAAGAGTGTATACTTAGAGAAACATAAATAACCCAAACCCTTCAACATGTCAAACTTCAATTTCAACGATTGCCTCAAGGCAATGAACAAAGCAGAGTTCCGTCCTACGGAGTACCGCAAAGCCAAAGCCCTTGAATTGCTTTGGGAAGCAATCGAGTATGTGGACAGCCTCGGCGACTCTGAGCCGACTACCCCAAAGCCTCAAAAGAAGGCTTCCAAGCCGACGAAGAAAGCTTCACCTAAGCGTTCCAAGGTGAGTGTGAAGAGAGCCACTCCACAGCAACGAGTTGCTGACCGTCAGGAGAAGCAGTTCCACGGCAAGGCTGACTCACCTGTCAAGCCTCAAAAGAAGGCTCGTAAGGCTTCGGTTGCTGCGGCTCGAAAGTCAGCGACTCAGGTAAGCGAAGCAACGGGGGCTACGGCCCGAGCCAAGGCGAAGCAATTGGCCTCTGCGAAAGCGGAAGCCAAGGAGTTGCAAAAGCAGTTGGCGGCAACCATGGAGAAGCTTGCTTCTCTCCTTTGAATCCAATCGAAACCTTGGGGGGTGAGTATAACCTCTCTGTGAGTTCTTACGAACAGAGAGTTATACGAACCACCCATAAACCTAAATTTCAGTCCCATGTTCCCCATCACCGATTCAATCTTCCCTTTCCCCATCACGGAGCATCACAGCCTGTGCTGCCACACTAACGGCCAATTGGCCAAAGCCCTTCGGATTCTTCTGGACTTGGACGTCATGAATGAAACGCAAATGCGATTGATGGACAACATCCTTGCCGAACTTCAAAGCCGTTACACATAAGCGATTGCAATCAGGTACACTGACGAGGCTTCATTAGCCGAAACTCCCTTCGGGGAGTCTGTATCAAACTTCAATTCATCTACGATGACAATCAAATCCTTATACCACCTCGTTCAAGAGAGCGAGGGCTTCAGCGTCAACGCTGACCTGCTCACCTATGCAGGAAAAGACGGCTATGCCGTTGGTGGTTCAGTCCTTCACGGCGTGTTCAGCTTGCTGAACGATGACCTTTCGTTTCGAACCTTCAACAAGGAGATGAATCGGTTGCAGTCCTTGTGTACGGAACCCACGCAGGTAATCGGTGCATGGGTGGACGTGGTCGAGTTCCCGCAAGGGGTGGTTTACCTCGAAATCTCTGACGTAGTCAAGTCCAAGAAAGTGGCTCTCGAACTTGCACGAGCGCGGGGTGAGAAAGCCATCTACGACTTCGAAAATGCTGAGAGCATTTACGTCAAGTTCTGAGGCACTCTGATGAGCCTTGTATAGGCGAAACACCCTTCGGGGTGTCAGTGTCAAACTTCAAATTCATTTTTCAAATGACCGTTTCAATTAGTATCGACGACGAACGTCTATTCGATTTGTTTTGCAACTACCTTCCGACAAGCTACGCTGACTTCCGACTCACAGACGACGAAATCGATCGCCTACGTGAATGGAAGAACGACAACCCCAAGCTGTTTGAGAATGTTGCATTCGCGAATTGCTTCGAGACGTGGGTGTGGCAGTACATGAAAGCCGACCCGAACCACAAGGTGGAGTTCACCGACAAAGAGGACGGGACGAAGCACAAGATGGGTTGGAGTCACGTATGCAATGGAACGTCTACGATGGCGAAGGAATTCCCACGTCACTTCAACGATTGGATTTGCGAAAACGACGACTTCACCACGGCTGACGTTTGGTTTCAATGCTGTCTCTTAGGAGACGTTGTTTACGGCTAAACCAACCAATCCCAACCACTTACTAACTCTTAGTATACACTCTCTTCATTTGTGAAGAGTGTATACTTAGAGATAGTTAACCCCCAAAAACAATCCCAATCACAATGGCAAATTTCTTCAAACAACCTGTCGGGGCGGCAGTCCTCTACCTCAACGACTTCCACAATGGAAAATACCTGAACGAGTTGAATCGAGCGGCACGTCTTGTTCCGAGTGACGTGAAGGGTATGGCTTCTCTGACAGCGATGTCAGACTACGCTGACGCTTCGATGGTCGAGGCTGTTATTCAGAACCTAACCCAATGGGCTGATGGCGTAGACGAATTGAATCAGGTACACTGACGAGACCTCAATGGTCGAAACACCACGAAAGTGGTGTCTGTATCAAACTTCAACAACATGAAAAACCTTTCAGACGCAAAGGAGAGGAAGCGTATGCGTTCCAATCTCCGCAAGTGGTGGACTGAATCCACGTTCGAAGAACGACAAGAGGGTTTGAGTTGGTACTCTGATGCACAGGACTTCGCAAAGGAATTGTCTACACGATTCAACGTCTCACGTGAAGTTTCAGCGGGAGTAATCTCAGCCCTGTCCCCTAACAACCGATGGGAACGCAACAAGGTTGATGCCGTTGCAGTCTTCGAGGCAGTTCAGGTAGGCGTCACACCCGATCGAGTGAAGGTGTGCACATACGATGCCAACAAGGAGAAGGCCTTCGAGATTGCCAAGGGCAACAAGAAGATTTTGAAGCAGTCCCCAAAGACGTATGCTTTTGCAAGGAATGTTGGGGAGATGGACAACAAGTTCGTGACCATCGACAAGTGGCATCTTCGTGCTTGCCAAACGACTTCAAAGTCACCTCGTAAATGCAAGGAATCGTGCACCGCGAAGCAGTACCGACTACTGCAAGAGGACTGCATCAAAGTGGCAGGCGAATACGGGATTGATGGGCACGTTTTCCAAGCGACAATTTGGACGACAATTCGAAACAGATGGAGCAACTAATTCACATACACAATGCAAAAGTATCGAGCGATTGTGACGTTCGGATATGACCGCGACGATTGGCGGGATTGGACGTTCGAAGCACCAACCATTGATGCCGCAATCAAAACGGCAAAGAGTTCAAACCCGTACGAAGGCCTCGGGTATTGGCGAATCCATCGTGTAAGGCCTTGCTAATCAACACATTAAACACATTCACATGAACAAAAGAATGAACATTGCCTTCCTTGCCTTCCTTGCATGGATGGCCACGCTTTTGGTGGTGGCAATCCTCCAATCTTAATAGAGAGGTGAGTATATTACTCTCTGAACGTAGTGAAGAGAGGTAATATACGAACCCTCTCAATGTCAAACTTCAAACTCTGAATCATGAACAGCAAAGAAATCTTCAACATCATCATCGACCTCGCCAAGATGCAGGAGGCCGAGCTTGTCAAGCACAACAAGTCCCTTGCGGAGCAGTTGTCCAACACCAAACCGAAAGAACAATGACACAAGAACAATGCGAACGTGCAGTCAAGGCACTGCAAGACAGAGGCTTCTCTGCCTCCTATGTACAGGGCGCTCCTGACGACCACGGCGTGTGGTTGGACAACGTATGGAACGACGACTTGCAAGAATCACACAGCTTCCGCATCCACGACGAAGAAATCGAGTGGTGGGGAGTAGAAACAGGAAACAAATGAACATCAACAGCATCTGGAAAGATGGTGTGGCAAAACACATCCAAGGCATGACACAACACGAACGACTTTCACTCCGACAAACCAACTGCGGTAGCTTCGAACGAGCG
>Ga0070749_10002137_pt1 | contig 13306 bp, 15 predicted proteins | sample VirMetDEL_Nov_18_FD_75180 | JGI IMG/M metagenome (GOLD analysis project Ga0070749, IMG submission 75180) | Aqueous microbial communities from the Delaware River and Bay under freshwater to marine salinity gradient to study organic matter... | ecosystem: Environmental > Aquatic > Marine >...
AGACAGAAGACGAAATTTTCGCGCCAGACATCAATGCGATACAAACCCCGGCCCTAAATGGAAAGCTCGTTATTGGGCGTGTAAGACTTGGGAAGCTGGTAAATCTGTAACCGATGTAGTAAAATAATTATGAATTATCAAAATGACAATACGGTTTTTGTAAAAAAAGAAAAAGCAATTTCCAAACCTGTGGAACAGAAGCCACAAGTGACAAAAAGAGCCGAAAAGCTCGCGTGGATTCCCATGTCCTTTGATAATGGGATTCCCCCCTATAGTTCAACCGAAAGCATGAGTGGCTAAGGAACTATAGGATAAAAAAAGATTTAAGCCACTCAATTAAGGGTGGCTTTTTTTGTCACTAAAAATAAATTTTGTTACGCAAATAGAAAACTAGGACGCCAATCCTAGAATTAACCCGAAAGGGCGTGAGTTGCTACGAGAAGGCAGCAAAGACCTCCGCGAATTCCGAGGGTGCTTCACTAAGATATAGGGTCTTAGACAAGCGATGGTGTGATGCTTGATATTGGAATTTTATTAATTTTTATTGTTGTTGTGCTAGAGTGGTAATAGCTGAGTCTGCAAAACTCATGTCGAGGGTTCGATTCCCTACAACAACTCCAATTTTTCGGGTGTCGGGAGAGGTCAGCATCTCGTCTTGTCTGTAAAACAACGCAAACTCGGGGCAGCACCGAGGGCACCCACCATTTAATGATTCGGTAGCTCAACTGGCAGAGCAGTCGCCACAAAGCTGGCCAGCTTATTTAGCGCGATAAGTGATGGTTCGAATCCATTCCGAATCTCCAATTTATACAATAGTATGGAGTTAGTGGCAGATAGGCAATGCCCCTGATTGTGAGTCAGGCTAGAGAAATCTTTATGCGGGTTCGAATCCCGTCTAACTCCCCATTTAGATACATAGGAAAGTTCACGCTGGAATTTTAACATTGCCTTCATAGCTTAATCGGAAAAGCAGGAATCTTTTAAATTCTTGAGTGCAGGTTCGAATCCTGCTGGGGGCACCAAATTTCATGGGTCAGTAGCTCAACGGAGCAGAGCAACGCATTGTCTGTGCGTAGGTTGCGGGTTCGAATCCCGTCTGTCCCGCCATTTCATGCTCCTATAGTTTAGTGGTAGAACGATACCCTCTCAAGGTAAAGACCGGAGTTCGATTCTCCGTAGGAGTGCCATTTAATGTCCGTGAGCGCAAAGTGGTCGAGCGGTCTGCCTTTCAAGCAGAATATCTAGCGGGTTCAAGTCCTGTCACGGATGCCAATTTAAAATGCGTCTATAGCAAAAGTTGGGTTGCAGCACTCTCTTAAAGTGAAAGACGGGGGTTCGATTCCCTCTGGGCGCACCATTTAATCCTCTGTTGGTGAACTGGCTATCACATCTGTCTGTCTAACAGAAGTAAGGAGATCGATACTCCTACAGAGGGCCATTTATTGCGGTATTGGTGTTTAATGGTTAGCACATTTGGCTTCCACCCAAAAAGTGCGAGTTCGAATCTCGCATACCGCTCCAATTAATTGATAGGTGCGCTATTGGTAGGCGGGGTGACTGTTAATCACTTGTATGCTGGTTCGAATCCAGCCCTATCAGCCAATTTAATCGCAGCATAGTATAAAAGATTCCTACGTTGAGAGGCATGGAATCAAATACGACTTGTCGATCCACCCAATAGTTAGGACATAAGTTAATGTTGGTGAAAATCCATCTGCTGCGGCCAATTTATAATGCCGTCATATTCCCTCTGGCTACGAACCAGTTGAAAGGATAATTGGACACATGCAGGTTCGACTCCTGCTGGCGGCACCAATATGGACGGGGCAAGAATAAACGTTCTGGTGAACGCGGCGGATGTAGTTTTAAAAATGGCAAAACGAGATAAGTCAGGCTTGGTTAGGGGTTCGATTCCCCACCGTCCACCATTTATTGCTGGGTCGTCTAATATTAGGATACTGCCGCGTCAGGCAGCGATGTAGGTGCGACTCCTACTCCAGCAGCCATTTAATGGGAGCTTGGTGAAATGGTATCACAGGAGATTTACACTCTCTTGTCGGGGGTTCGATTCCCTCAGTTCCTACCAATTATGGATGAATGCGAATACTGCGGGGTGAAACATGAAGCTCCCGAAATGATATGGACAGAAAATATGAAGGACTTGACTTGTAATACTTGTCATGATATACTTTTTAGTATAAAAGAGTATAAATCAATATTTAAAGTTGAATATGTAATACCAAAACAATTTCCAATGGTCCGTTAGCTTAGTGGCAAAGCATCTCTGTGACTTAGAGAAGATCGTAGGCTCGAATCCTACACGGACTACCAAACATTTTCGTAGAAAATAATGCCGATATAGTTTAGTGGTAAAACGAGTCTTTCGTAAAGACAAGTCGCAGGTCCGACTCCTGCTATCGGCCCCATTTTGTTCTTGCTAAATACATAAAAATATCGTACAATAGTCAAATGATCGAGTTAAACCAAAAGATATTCCACAATGGAAGAACTTGGACTGTGGTTCAGCTTAATCAGTTCGAAGTGTATTTGGAGACTGGCTGTGGTCTTATCACTCAAAGCATGGGGATTGACACTGTAGAAGAAATAGTCTTGAAAGAAAGAAATAAAATCATTAAAAAATACAAATCAAAATATGGGAATCTGGTATAGCTGGTGCGTACGTCTGTCTGAAGAACAGAAAGACTCAGTTCGATTCTGGGGATTCCCACCAATTTAAATGAATTTTGAATTAGGACAACATATAAGGATGAATGGTCAGAATTTAAGAGTTATAGGTCTTGATTTTGACAAAGGTAGAGTTCAATTTACAACACTTGTGTCGAATGGGTTTGATATTAAGTTCTGGATGAAAGCTGATATCATTCACAAAGATATGATTAAAAACTATAAAAAATTATATGCAGCATAAGCGTAAATGGTGACGCACTGGTTTTGTACTCCAGAGAACTCGGTTCGATTCCGAGATGTTGCTCCAATTTCGGAGAGTGGCGCAATGGTAGCGCAGCGCGTTTGGGACGCGAAGGTTGCACGTTCAAGTCGTGTCTCTCCGACCAGTTTTATGCTTTTGTTGAAAAGTATAAAAGAAAAAAATGGATAGACAAGCCAATAGGTGGTGGCCACAGTTTTGAAAACTGTTCGGAGCTAACGACTCGTGGGGGTTCGACTCCCTCTCTATCCGCCAATGGTTGGTAGGCAAATGCTGGTTCGTTGCGGCACCCTGCTAAGGTGTTCCTCCTTCACGGGAGGCGGGGGTTCGATTCCCTCACCAACCGCCAATCTCTACAAGAGATGGAAAAGGCACTACTATGAATTCAAAACAGGAACAACAATTGTTAAAGGAACTCATGAAACAAGAAGCTGAAAAGTTGGGCGGCTTCAATCGGAAGAATAGACATGAGTTGTTAAAGAAAGCCCGAGAACATTTGAAAAAAATTAGCGGCGTAGTTTACTACGACAAGGGGAAGAAGTAACTTCCCTTTTTAGGGTGGCCGTTGGGACGGGGCAGAGTCTCCAAAACTCCGCTGAGTGAGATCGTTCCTCACACACCCTGCCAATTTATTATGACTATAGAAGAATGGGAATGGATTTGCAATAAACCAACGATAGGAGAAATCAAAAGAAATTTTGTTTTCAGGGTTGTTAGTCCTCGCCACCCTTACAATGGGTGGAAGGGAAGGCTGACAATGTTTGCGGCGTTTGACGAACGAGCATTGTGGTTGTCATTCTGTGATCCAGAAAGCGATCCGTTCATCGAAAGTAAATTTTCTTACGATCAAATAGAAATAGTAAGTATTGAAGAAATAGATTTAGATTTAATAAAAAAGTATAAAAAATACATGGGGATGTAGCACAACGGTAATGCGGCTGCTTTGCAAGCAGTAGATTGCAGGTTCGATTCCTGTCATCTCCACCATTTTAGATTGATTGGAGTGTGGTGTAGTGGCAGCACAAGAGTCTTTGAAGCTCATAGTGGGGGTTCGATTCCCTCCGCTCCAGCCATTTATGCAAGTGTAGTAAAAGTTGGGTTACAGCGGCCTTTTAAGCCGAGAGACGCGGGTTCGATTCCTGTCGCTTGCACCAATTTGTAACAAATCATGTGACAATCATGTGACAACAAATAAATAGCATATAATACCGTGTAATATATGGTTTATGAGATATATTCTATTGCTTATGTTGTTGTTGCCTTTTGCGGCTGTTGCACAATCTGATTTTGAAACTAGCCAACACAATTTCAAATTCCAATACAAAGATTTTACCTCCGAGGTCAGGCAAATGACCAGAAAGAGAAAAGACCATATTCAAATAGGGTATAATTGGAGGGGTTTTAATCCTGAATACAGATACGCTGATGCCAGCAACACAGAAAACAGATTTAGAGTAACCCATAAGTTATATGGTAATAAGCATATCTGTATCAACCCAAGAATGGAATACAGGCTTTTTGAGAAAGGTGATTCGCATTTTAGGTTTAGATTAAAAACAACTATAAAATACGACATCCAAAGGTTTTCTTTGTTTGTAGAATTTCAGCCGGGATGGAATCTGAATAGATCAGAAATAGATACTCAAACCCGCGCTGGATTTTATTACAAATTAAATGATAGGTTGAAGTTTGGTCCGTTTATTCAGATTAATACCGATAAGGATTTCAATAGAAAAACCTCTTGGTTTGGAACCAATATGTCGGTGAGTTTTTAAATTTATGTGGTCAATATTTAATGCCAGTATGGCGGAATGGCAGACGCGCTTGCCTAAGAAGCAAGTTTCCGTACGGAAGTGGGGGTTCAAGTCCCTCTACTGGCACCAAAATTGTGGTGTAACTCAGAGGCAGAGTATTCGCTTGATAAGCGAAAAGTCGAGATTTCGAAATTCTCCACCACAACCAATTTATGGTCCGGTAGCTCAAGTGGCAGAGCGGAGAGCTTATACCTCTCGTATGCACCAGATTAGTGCGCGGTTGGGGGTTCGAATCCCTCTCGGACTACCAACATTTTCGTAGAAAATAATGCCGCAATAGTATAATGGCTATTACACGTCCTTGGTACGGATGAGATCAGGATTCGATTTCCTGTTGTGGCTCCATTTATTTTTTTATATTGTCCTCTAGCATAACGGCTAATGCAGTCGGCTCTGACCCGAAAGATTCTTGGTTCGAATCCAAGGAGGACAACCATTTGAATACATACTTTAAATATTTAGTCAAATAAGTAGAGATTGTGAATGTAAAATTTTATACCATCAAAAAAACACTTCGGGAGTGGAGTGATAAATGCCAGAAATGGTTCTGTTATACCGCAGAATAAGATGGTATTCCAAGCGCAAGATTTAACAAGGTTAAGTAAGGAGATTGCCTAGAAAAATTCTCCTGTTTCTATACATAAATAAAGGTTAAATATGAGTACAAATGAACTAAATAAGTTGGCTCGCAGAAATGTGGGGTTATTCGATGACGCAATTCAAGCATTGTTTGATGATTTCTGGCATGAGCCAGCATTTCAACTTCAGAGAAACTGGCGACCAACCGACGTAACTGAGACTGATGATGGCATTAAGTTGGAAATCGAGTTGCCGGGATTTACCAAGGATCAAGTTCACATTGAAGTGACTGAACGTTCGTTGAAGGTTGACGCTAAAAACAAGCGTTCCAGCTATTCGCGGGCTTTTGCTGACTCCAGAATCAATTGGGTTGAAGCCGATGTCAAATTGGAGAATGGGGTCTTGGTAGTTTCCGCCCCTCGCACAGAGAAGGCAAAAGCGAGGGTTTTAAAAATTAAATAAAATTCTCAATGGGCTTTGCTGGTTGTGCCGTTAGAAAACAATCAGCATAAGGGTAAGTGAAATGCAAAGGCCGCATCACCCGTTGGAAACGGGCTGGCTCCGAAAGGGGTGGGATTCAAGTTCTCCGCTTACCGCCATTTTTTTCTTGACTTAAGCATAAATCTATGCTAGTGTAGAAAACAGAATTTAGAATTGCGCGGTGGGGAAGTCTGGGCATCCCGTTTGCCTCATAAGCAAAAGATCGCTGGTTCGAATCCAGCCTGCGCTACCAATTAAATAGCAGATGATCCGGTGATCGCGGGACTCTCATAAGGTTCCTAGACAGGTTCGACTCTTGTATCTGCTACCAAATAACGGCCACGTAGCCCAACGGCAGAGGCAACGGACTTAAAATCCGTCAAGTGTGGGTTCGACTCCCACCGTGGCTACCAATTAATGCCCCGGTAGCTCAACGGACAGAGCAACGGTCTTCTAAACCGTAGGTTGCAGGTTCGATTCCTGCTCGGGGTGCCATTAAAATGAAAAAGAAACAGCCAAATAAAGTAGAACAAGAAAAACAATACATTGCAAACTAAAGAAGGCGCGGCTTATATTAAAAATGCTTAAAAAATGAATTATCCCTGTCTAAGAAAAACAAAAGGAAACACAATCTGGTGTTTTGTCGATCAATGGAAGGCTGTTTGCGTCCAAGAGGGTTGGGTATCAGAATATAAATTTGGAGACATTTTGGATTTTTCCAAGGTCAAGCAAGAGGGGTTGGGAGCAGAAGATCCGAGACTTTTTGATCCAGAAGAAGTGTATAAAAAATAATTAATGCGGTAGTCGTTCAATGGTAGGATAATTGGTTGCCATCCAATAGACGGGGGTTCGACTCCCCCTTACCGCACCAAATTTGCCGACGTAGTGAAACTGGATATAACGACTCTCTCCTAAAGAGTAATTCGGGGTTCAAGTCCTCGCGGCGGCACCATCAAATCTAAGCATCACACCATGCGCGAAAGACCCCTATCTTCCAAAGAAGAATGTATGATTGATTTTTTAGCGATCATGTGTATCTTCACCCTCCTTATCGAATTCCTTCGGAAAATATCTTGACTTCCAAATAAAAATACCATATACTGGTAATATGCAAACTTTTTACCCAATCATCAAATAAAAAAATCAATTTAAGCATCACACCAATGATCTCCACAGAAAGGTTTTGTGTTTCTGGTTCGCCTAAAACAGCTACAACCACCGTCCGCTATATCTTTAAAAGAATTTTTGAGGCAAATAACATCTATGTCCATAAACATGAAGGTCTGATACGGCATTCTATTCTTCCATGTGATTTTCTTTTTTCTTGTGTGAGAAATCCTTATGACCAAGTAAAAAGCGGATACCGATATTTTAAGAGATTCGATGATCCAAATAAGAAGCCGATCCTACCAGTTGCTTTGGAAGGTTGGGATAAATTTTCAAAGACTTGGGATGGCAATTGGGGAAATAATTGCACAGCAAATAATTTCGTTGAGATGGGCGACTATTACATTCGCACCGAAAATATAAGAGAAGACGTAGAAAGAATTTGTCGCGAGTTTGATTTGGTCATTCCTTCTGATCTTGAGTTTCCCCATCTCCTTAAAGGCCGGAAAGAAAGACTTGTTTTGACGCCCGACAGAAAGAAAGCAATAAAAAAGAATTTTAATAAGGTCTTTGAGTTGTATTATCAGTTTGAAATCGGCAATCCACAGGGTAATCCCAATGCTCAAGCCGAAAGAAATAAAAGATCAACAATAAAATCTTGACTTCTTTTGAAAAGTGTAGCATTATATATAAATAAATAAATGCAAACTTTTTTACCTAATCATCAAATAAAAAAATCAGCAAAGATGCTGGACAATAAACGCTTGTTTAAGCAAGTTGTTGAGGGCTATCAAATTCTCAACACATTGCTGAACGGAAGCAAATGGAAAAATCATCCAGCAGTCTTGCAATGGGAAGGGCACGAATCATTTTTGGTCTATTACACTCTTGTCATGGCTGACGAGGCGTGGGATCGTGGCATCAAAGCTATACCGATGAAGCAGAAAATTACCGACCTTGTAAATAACTGCAAAACCAAACAAATAAGTCTAAATAATCCAACGCCCCCAAGTTGGTTGGGGCGACCCGACATTCACGCATCACACCGTCGCAGGCTATTGCTCAAGGGCGAAATAGATGCAGTATGCGATCAAATAAAAAAGACTAAAAAACTCAAGTCAATTAACAAATGGTTGAAGTCCGAAGGTCTGCCAGAGAAAAACATGCTTCGCACGATGGACCTGAAAATAATTTACAACTATTGTCACGCAAATAACATTACAGTTCCCGACAAGACTGCCAACTGGTATCATCAGTGGGGCTGGACAGAGCAGGCTGGCGACGATTACGTTTGGCCTGTAACGAAGGAGGACAAAAAAGATGTCAAGGTTCATTGAAGTCAATAATGTAATTTTCAATACAGACAAAATAATCTATATTGACGAACCTTATGAGGAAGACAGACATACTGTAAATAATAAATGGAAAATTTCTATCCATTATGAATGCGAAGTGAAGATGTCTCCGAAGTTCTCTTGGTGGTTCAATGGGGATGCGGGTAAGAAAAAGGCATGGGAAATTTACAATGAACTCAAAAGGAAGTTGGTTCCCGAGTCTGATCCCATAAATCTAACAGCAAAATATAAGGAAAAAATATAATGGATTATCCCACGCTTTACAAACGATCCTCCAAAGGCAAAATAGTTGTTTGGTGGATGGAGCTAGACGAGGACGGAGAGAGATACCGGACTCACAGCGGCCAAAAGAATGGCAAAATCAAAGCGACCGGCTGGACATATCCTAACCCGAAAAATGTCGGAAAAGCAAATGAAACCGACGAAATAACACAATGTAGGTTGGAGATCGACGCCAAGTATAAAAAGCAACTCAAGGCGGCTTACTTCAAGTCCGAGGCTGACATTGATAGGAAAAGATTCTTTCAGCCTATGCTTGCCAAAAAATTCCTTGACAGGCAAGATGGTGTGACTTATCCCGTTATGGTTCAGCGTAAGTTGAACGGGACTCGTTGTGTTGTGCATGGTGACATTGACTCAATGGAGACTGGCGCGGGTGCTTTCTCTCGTAAAGGTGAACAGTATTTTTGTGTTGAGCATATCATTCGGGATTTACTTAGGGTTCACGCGAGATACCCCAATCTAGTGTTCGATGGCGAGCTATTCAAACACGGTGTTCCATTGAACGAAATTGCATCCCTTGTTAGCGTAAATAGAAAGGAGAAGGACGTTACCGACGAAGATCGGGAAGTTGCTCGCAGAACAATTCAATTCCACATCTATGACGTTTGGGACGCAGACAATCCCAACATGACATACAAACAAAGATACGATCTCCTTTCTAGTATTTTTAATGAATTTAAATTTGAGTTCTGCGAGTTCGTGTTTACTGAGGAAGCTCTGGATTTTGAACAGGTGATGGAGTTGATGGAGGGGTTTGTAGATGATGAATATGAGGGCGCGATCATTCGACTCCCTTTCGAGAAATACGAAAATAAACGCTCAAATAACTTGTTGAAGCTCAAGCAGTTCTTTGATGACGAGTTTGAGGTCATAGACATTGAAGCGTCCGAGAAAGGCGATTGGGCTGGAAAGGCAAAGCGGATTATCTGTAAATTGCCCAACGGTGAGACGTTCGCTTCAAACATCCGAGGCACGATGGAAGAATTAGAAACTTTGTTCTTGACAAAATCTGAACACATTGGTAAACTAGCAACAGTTGAATATCAAGAATTAAGTCCATACGGGGTTCCGTTGATTCCCTACACGCAATTACCATTTAGGGATTATGAGTAAGCCTCTTTTGCCTAACTCTTTTTATCCAAATAAAAGAGTCGAAGAAAGAAATAACAAGTCTACTCTATTTGACGATGACGAGGTTTTCGAGGGTGCTGTTTCGTATTGTTGCGAAGCTCCGGTTATGATCGGAAGCATCTGCTCAGAGTGTGGAGATCCTTGTGAAATCATCGAAATAGAAGAAGAAATTGTTGAATAAAAAGTCATTTAAAATAGCCTAAGCACAGGCGGTTTTGAAAAGGATAAAATTTTTTCAATCTTCTTCTTGACTTCCCCTGAAAAGTCTGCTAAAGTGATAGCACAATCGAAACAAACACTACTAAGAAACACAGATAAGCTACTACTATGAAGGTTGTTGAATCCAATAACACGTTTGAGCAGTCCGAGAACTTTGAGTCTGTCGAGTTCGACATTAACAAAGAGGCTCGCGCTCATATCTTCAACGTCTTGCGTAACCAACTTTACTCCGACAAGATTCTTGCGGTGATGCGTGAGTATTCAACCAATGCGGTTGACGCTCATGTTGAGGTTGGTAAGGCAGACATTCCTATTGTCATCACTCTCCCTAACCAGATGGAACCTACTTTTCGGGTTCGCGATTTTGGACGGGGCTTGAGCGAGCAGGAAGTCAAGGACATTTACTCCAAGTATGGTGAGTCCACCAAAAGGGCTACCAACGATCAAATTGGTCAGTTGGGTCTTGGTTGTAAGTCCGCGTTCGCTTACGGTGACAACTTCGTTATTGTGTCCTATCAGAATGGGACTGCGACTACCTACAACGCATTCATTGATCCTTCCAATGTTGGGCGCATCTCCAAGATGTTTTCCGCTCCAACCGACGAGGACAACGGCATTGAAATTCAGATTCCAGTCCGTGAGGACGACATTCGCGAGTTTCGTCAGAAGGCAGAGGCATTCTTTGTTTACTGGAAGGTTATGCCTGTTTTTCGTGGTCAGGAGGTCCGTATCAGTCAACCCAAGGTGATCCTTGAGGGTGATGGATGGCGCGTGACCGACGAGAATTATACTGGTCCTGTTGCGATCATGGGTAACATTGGCTACCCTCTCAACATGAACGCGATCAAGTGGACCGATAAGGATCGCGATGTTCAGTCCATCATACAGCATTCGGTTTGGGTTGATTTTGGAATTGGTGATCTGGAAATTGCTGCTTCCCGTGAGGGTCTGCAATATACCGATTACACCCAAGACAACATCAAGGACAAGTTGCGTAGCATCCTGACTGAGATCGTGGATCGTGTCAGCAAGGACTTCGATCAGTGTAAGACTGTTTACGAGGCGAAGAAGTTGTATGAGAAGTTATATGACTACGGTTCCGTCTTGTATCGTCTGCGTCACTTGTTCAAGCACAAGGCGATCACTGTCAATGGTAAGACCATCGACAGTCAGTATTACGTCAAGGACTACAATGAGGACGGTTTCGTTTGGCGACACTACTGCCACGGTCGTAATGGAGCGCAACGTGTTCGTCCAGAGGTCATCGACCGCATTCGCTGTTCCGACGACCTGCTTATCATCCTTAACGATGTTGGCAAGCAGGGTGTTTTGAATCGTGTTGCTCCGATCATCGAGCTTGATCCGACTGACGAGAACAACTCTCTTAACAAACGTTACCACAATGGGGTTATTTTAATTAATATAAATGACCAAGCAAAGTGGGATGCGTGGGTCAAGAAGAATGACTTCGATGCACCGACGATGAATCTCTCCGATCTGCCCAAGGTCAAACTGGCAGACATTTACGGAGCGACGAATGGATCGGGCTACGTGAAGAACGCGAAGCATGGACAGAAGGTGTTCAAGCTGAAAACTGATTCCAAGTCCTCTAGTTGGAGTCGAACCAAGTCCGTGTTCTTTGAGACGCATGAGGTTGATTTTGACAACGAGGAAGGAATCTACGTCCTGATCGACAGGTTCTATGTCCAGCGTAATGGTAAGGATCAAAACCCTTACGGTTTGGTTGATGAAATCAATAAGACTTGTAAGGCACTTGGCGAGACGGTTCCAGAGATCGTTGCGGTCAAGGTTGGCAAGGCAGATAGTGTGAACACTGACAACTTCCAAACTTGGGACGAGTGGGTAGACGAGAAGATCAAAGCCTTCATCTCCAAGGGTGGATTTGAGCAGCAGATGGTAGATATGGCTCACGCCGACGAGGTTCTTAGTGAGCGTTGGGTTGAGCGTTTGATCGATGCTGCAAAGCAGACTTCGCGCAAACTGCCTGACGACATTCAAGCCTACATTGACAACCATGATGCGATGCGTCACGATAAGGACCGCAAGCGTTTGGAAAGTATTCGCGAATTGGCCCAACAGTATAAGGTCAAGATCGACACACAGAAGTTCAAGCCCACGCACGATTTGCTGGGTGAGATGAAGATTCTGAATACGAAGTATAAGTTGCTTCCCGTTTTGAATCAGTCTGACTTCTTTGGCTGGGACTGGGCGCGGCCCCGTAGCGGAGACAAGAAGAACGCAATCCTTGATTACGTGGAGTTGCTCGACAACTGCACCGCATTGGATGACAACGATTCTAAGGACAATTCTTAGTAGTAGTAGCACAGGAGTTGGGGGTGAAAATCCCCCGCTCCTTTCAAATTTAATGAAAATTAATTGTTGACTTTAACAGAAAAAATTAGTAAGATAGAAGAACAGTTAGACAAGAAAGAAAAAGATTATGAAAATCCCGAGCCTAGTTACACAGAAGTCCATCACCGTGGTTGTTGACAACAAGCCCTTTACCATTAAGGCTGGCAATACTAACTTCAATGCCGTCAAGGACGAGTTGAAGAAGGGTGACGACCTTGATATGGAGCGTCTCAAGCAGTTGCTTGACGTTCAGGCCGCTGTTCAAACTTACGTCCACGGTGCCGTGAGCGTTGAGAACGGAATCGTGAAGCACAACGGTAGCGAACTGCATGGCGTTGTTGTGGAAAAGATTTTGTCCTTCATGCGTGATGGACTGGATCATCGTCCGTTGGTTGCGTTCTTGGAGCGGTTGCTTGCCAACCCTTCCCGTCGTGCGATTGAGGAACTTTATACGTTCCTTGAGCATAAGAACATGCCGATCACTCCCGAGGGTCATTTCATCGCCTATAAGGGTGTTGGTGCTGATTTCTACTCCATCACTGGAGGCGACAACAGCAAGGTCTTGCAGGGAACTACGAATGATCGTGGTCAGATTCTCAACGCAGTTGGGGAGACGATTGAAGTCACTCGTAACTACGTGGACGACGACGCTCGCCGTGGCTGTTCCGCTGGACTTCACGCAGGCTCTTACGAGTATGCCGAGAATTTCGCGAACGGTCACTTGATGCTCGTTCAGATTGATCCTGCTGACGTTGTGAGCGTTCCTACGGATTGCTCCTGTCAGAAGTTGCGAACCAGCAAGTATAAGGTGGTTGACGAGATTCAGCCTACGGGTCCGTTGAGCGATCAGTTCAATGACTACTACGTGGACGACGATTTCTACGGAGACGATGACTACGACTAGTTCGACGAGGACTACGACGAGGATGTTGTTGACGAGTTCGATGGTCCGACTACGACCGACGTTGTGGTTGCAGCGATCAATGCTGCGGCAGACGAGGAAGTGGCAGAGGACGAAG
>Ga0070749_10002142_pt1 | contig 13282 bp, 13 predicted proteins | sample VirMetDEL_Nov_18_FD_75180 | JGI IMG/M metagenome (GOLD analysis project Ga0070749, IMG submission 75180) | Aqueous microbial communities from the Delaware River and Bay under freshwater to marine salinity gradient to study organic matter... | ecosystem: Environmental > Aquatic > Marine >...
ACAGCATAGGACAGCTTGTTAGTTCGTAAAATTATCTTAATGTGTTTAAAATTTAGCCTATTGTACAATTAACTTAATAAGTCTAAATATATTTCTAATAAGTTATCTGGTAATGCACTTAACAAACAGTAAGTGTTGTTATCAAATTTATAATTTACATATTTTAAATTAGTACTTAAATTTGTCAACTTTTTATGATTATCTTGTATATGAAAATAATATAAATTACTAGGCACAAATTTATTTTTAATATTGTACATTTTTAATTTTTGTTGTTGAACTTTTTTTACAAATTCAGTAATATTTGATTCCAAAGCTTTTAAAGCAACAAAAATACTGAAATCAGATATAGGAAAATAATCTAAATAATAATTAAAATTTTTATCGTTTGTATAGCAATAACCAAGTCGAATACCTGGTAAAGAGTAAGCTTTACTAAAAGTTCTAGTAAAATATAAATTATCAAATTTATTTAAAAAATAATCATAGTCAAAATTTATATCTAAAAATTCTAAATAAGCTTGATCAATTATAATAAATCTTCCATCTAAAGCAGATAATAATGTAGATAATTGTAATTTATCTAAATAGTGGCCAAATATGCTATCAGGGTTAGAAATAATTACAAGATCTCCCTTTTTAGATTTTTTTACTAGTTTTTCAATAGGATTATTATAGAAAGATTCTATATCTATTTCTTCATAGTCTTTCTTATTAATTATACTATAGGTTTTATACATTGACCAAGCGGGATTAAAAAATAAAACTTTTTGACTTGGCACATATTGAATAATTTTATTTATTAAATACTCGCTTCCAGGGCCCAATATATTTGTTTTTAATTTTTTAGCTAACTCCAATCTATTAGGATAAAATTTTAATTTTTGGAAATTATATTGTTTACATATTTCTATAAAATTTGTTGGCAGTAAAAAGTTTAGTTCTCCCATATCTAAATATGGTTGAGATTCATCTCTTATATAATATTTTCTTTTTATTTCCATAATCAAACTTCATAATTTATTTTTTTATTTTTTTGTAGTAAATGTAAATAAGTTTCTTTAGGCGCATAGCAAAAATTTGTATTTACTATTTTTTTTCGAAAATCTTCTTTGAAAGGAAAACAGATTGTTTTATTAAATGTAAAATTTACATTAGGAAAATAATATTTACACATTTTAATTTTAACAGTATTCCAGCTATAATTTAAAAAAGGATCATCTTTAAATTTATTTAGTTCTGTAACTATATATTCATCAAATAAATTAGACATCCTTTGTTCTTTAGTAAACATTGGAAAAAAAGGTGTTCCTACTAAATTAGAATTTTTGGACCAAGCATACCATTCATATAATTTAGTAAACCTATCTAATAAAAAAATTTTTTTATTTTTAATTATTAAAGTAGGGTCACCACTAGCTGCAACTAAAAATTTTTTATCTAAATCTTTTAAATTTAATTTATTAAAAATTTGCCAACTATATTCTGGATGATGACAGGGGTATTTTTCTTGAGCATTTTTAAAATTATTTTTTATAAAATAATCAATATCCAAATATATTAATTCATAAGGCAGATTTAACTTTTCTAAATTAGTTATTCCTAAAATAAATTCATCAGGGTTAGTTAAAAATTGATTATGAAATAACTTTAAATTATAAAAATTTTTAATGAAATCATTTTTTATAGTATCTATTTCGTAATTTGTTACATCTGAAACATAAGGTACAAACATTATACATTTTGGATAAATATTAATTTCCACAAATGATGCTGCTGTAATTGTGGAATCACTCCCACCAGAATATATTATAACTAATTCTCTATTTAATTTTTTTGCTTCATTTAATAATATATTTGCTGCATTTAAATTTTCTTGTTTCCAATTATTCCAACTAACGCAATTTTCAAAAATTATATTTGCTTTAATTTTTTTTTCTTTTTGAAAAAAATTACACCTATACCAATTATTATATGTAATCATATTTAACATACTTGTAAAAAATAATCTTCTAATGCGTTATAAAACAATTCTGGTTTAAAAGTTTCTTTAGCATTTTTAGAAACCTTTTTTAATGTGTCTATATCTAAATTATCTAAAAAGTCTTCATAATTGTTTTTAAAATCAATAACAAATCCATTCTCATTATTTTTTATGAATTGTAAATTTCCTCCAGAATTTTCATTAACTAAAGTAATTTTACCCATACACAATGCTTCTTGTACCGTAAAACCATTAGTTTCAAATAAACAAGGAGTAAGACATATAGGTATACTTTGAATGATATTTATATAAAAATTAAAATCAAAAAAACCGTCGTAATGATTAGTATTATTTAAAGTTTTTTTACTTTCTTTATCTGTTAATAAACTTGAGCCTATTTGAGTAAAATGATAATTGTTCGGATTTATAGAAAAAACATTTTTTATATAATCAGTTCTACCAACATTATAAGTCTTTTTTAAGTTATAATTAGGAAAAGGAACATCTAAAAATTTTTTAATATTTGTAAATTGCTGTATTACTACAGCATCTTTTCCATAATATTCCTTTATTGCATTTTTACTAGTTTCACTGCATGTAAATATTTTATTTGGACTTGTAATATAATTTTGTTCATTAGTTGCTCTTACTTTTTCTCTATCTATTGCTCTTGTTAATTCTATACTCTCTTCTTTTATATTTTCTAATACTTTAAGTATTTTTTGATAACATTGTCTAATAAAAACTTGCTTATATACATCATATTTAAAAATTTGGAAATAGTAAAAAAAATCTATATTATTTGTAATTTTTTTTGGTTTGTATTTTCTAACGATATTGTCTAATATTTCTTCAAAATAATTATTTGCATTTATTAATATCACATTAGATAAATTTTCATAGTAATTAGCAGTATATGGCAAACTTGAATAAAAACTAACTACGATAAAGTTATACTTTTTAGCATAATAATTCAACAAATTCAAATTAAAAGTTGCAGTAGTTTCAGTGTAATGATTTGTTGTGGTAAATAACATGTTCATGATATTATCAGGTTTAACTTGTCCATAATTTCTTACATTCCATATCTATATTTCGGTTTTTTGGTAACTTTAATTTATCTTGCATTAAATTAATATCTGTAAGTTTAATTGGATTTTTTAATACGGATTTAACAGTTATATTTTTTGCTTCTAGTGTATTATTTAATTTTTCAATTCTAGGATTTGGTATATATGTTTGATTTATATCTATCATATTTGCTATATCCTGTAAACGATAAATTTCAGTAAATTGGTTTATAATTCTATAACCATTAGGTTGTAAAAAATTACATATGCATTCTACACAATCTGATAAATGTATAAAAGCTCTTTTTTGTGTTCCATCTCCATACAGTGTTAATGGTAAATTATTAATACTTTGTATTAAAAATCTATTGACAACTGTACCATGATCCCCATCATAATCTAATCTGTTACCATTTTCTACTCCCCAAACTATTCCCTGATGTAAATCAGTAATTTGGCAATTATAATTTTTATTATAAAATTTAAAATATATTTGATCAAAACATTTTGTAATATGATATAAACTGCCAGGATCATTCGCATTATCACCTTCCTCTAAAATATGCAAATTATTATATCCATAAACGCCCATGGATCCTATATGAATTAAATGAATATTTTTTTTATTTTTTATATACTCTAAAACATTCAAAGTACCGATTGTATTATTTTCTATTGTAAACTTCCTGTCATTATAAGTACCCATTGAATAAGGAGCAGATCTTTGTTGTCCTAAATGTATAATTACATCAGGATTAAACTCGTCAAGTGTATTTTTTAAGGAACTGAAATTTAGAACATCTAATAAAATAAAATTTTTACCAAATCTTGTTACTGGGTCTTGTATATCTAAATATGATGTAACAATATTACGTTTCCACAAATTATCTATAGCAAGCATTTTATATTTTTTGACAAGCCGAGTATATAAGGAATAACCTATAAAACCATCTGCTCCTATAATACATATTTTTTCCATGTAAGTTTTCCTTTTTTATTTTTTAATAATTATTATGATGTAGTTTGTGTTTCCAACCCCAAGGATACACAAAAAACAAAAGTTTTTTATTTTGTAAAATTCCATTTAAATGACAAAAATAATTCACTAAAGTTGTTGCCCAATAAAAATGTATAACAATTGGACTTATTAAAAAAGGTATAAATGGAAAAAACATAATTAAAAAACTAATATGTAATTTTAATCTATTGTTGTGTAACTTTTTTTGAAAATCTGATTTTAAAAAATCTTTAATTATACCTCCTCCTATAGGAAAAGTATTCCATCTATATAATGCAATATTTGAAAAAGACAAAAATTTAGGTGAATGAGGATCTTTTTCAGTATCAGTATATTTATGATGTAAACGATGCGATAAACTATTTGCTATAGGACTAGTTACCCATCCAGTAAATAAAACATAAAAAAAAGATAATATTTTAATTTTAGTAGTATCTTTGTATTTTTTGTGTGATAAACCTAAGTGATATCCTTTATGGGCAATAAAATATACACCTATATATCCAATAATTATTGGTACTAGTAAATAATAAAAATCAAAATTAACAAATATAAAAAATAGTCCTAAGATATAACTTAAATGGTGGAAACACAAAAAAAATAAAATCAATTAATTCTCCATGTATCTTAAAAATATCTTTTTAATAATAAATCCAGATATGTCTATTTCTTTACTTTTATTACGGAAATTATAACAATTTGGATTTCTATGATGATTATTGTGTAATGCTAGCCCCCAAGTTAAAAAAGATAACCAATTTATATTTCTACTATTATCATTAGTATTATAATTACGATATCCAAAAAAATCATAATGACATAACAAATTCACTAAATTTACTCCCCAAAAACTAATAATTGCAGGCAACAAAAATAAATTCAAAGTAATTTCAGGTAAAAATAATGTGCAAGGAATAATTGTAGTCCAATAAATTTTAATATGATTTTTATGAATATATTTTAAATATTGATTTTTTAATAAAATACTTTTTTTTATTTTTACATTGTTAGATTTAAAATACCAACCTATAAAACTAAAAAATTTTCCTTGAACAGGCGAATGTATGTCTTTATCTGTGTCTGTAAATTTGTGGTGATGAGAATGTGAAGAAGACCACCACAACGGACCTCCTTGTGCTGCAAATATACTTATAGTGGCTAAAACGTTTTCTAGAAATTTTGTTAATTTGAAACTTTTATGACTAAAATATCTATGTAATCCTATTTCTAAGCCTATACAACCTATTGTAAACCATCCTATAAAAAATAATAATAAATTAAAATTAGATATACTTAATAAAATAAGAGCCAAAATATGTATAGGTAAGAGTAAATAAAAAATATCTTTGTTCATAAATACCTACTAAAAAAATTGACTTTATCAAAAATACACATTTCTAATAAATTATGTGCTGGTTTTATTAATTCTGAAGGTATCATTTTTTTTACATTTATTTGTGAATTAAATTGTTTTAATATGTCAATATTTATATTATTTGCCTTTCCGATTGCAGAGTCACCACTAAATATTACATTATCTACTTTTGCTGTTTTTCCAATAATTTCTTCTAATAATTTTTTTTCAGTATTTTCAAAAAAACTAGTGTATAAAGGTATACTCAATAAGTTACAAATAAAAAAATCAAAAAGCCAGATAGAATTACAATTTAACTTTTCCCCTATGTTTAACGCATCATAATTACCTAAACACCAGGATAAAGTGTATAACTTTTTTGTTTTAGGTAAGAATTTTTTTAATACGCTTTTTAAATAATCTACGGTTTCTTCACTATTACTTGTTAATGGAGGATATCCTTTTAGACCAAACTTTAAAGACCAATTGTTAGGATTATCGTGTCTTATACCTATACAATTACATTTATATTTTTTTGCAAAATAACTAACATAAGGATAACAATTTAAATTTTCCATCACATTGTTAAGCAAATACATTCCACCGTCTATAAAAAAAATTACAGTATTTTCACTATTATTATCAATAATACATGAATTATTTTGATAAATTACATTATTTTCTTTTTTAAAAAAAGTTTTTATAGGATATTCTCTTAAATATTCATATTTTTCTAATTTCACTTTTTTTGGTATTATAAAAAAAGTTGCATATACAGGAGTAAGCAATTGGTATTTTGTTGGAATTATATTTAATCTTACATCATTATTAAACACAATACTATCTGAAAAATTCTGGTTAGAAATAATAAATTTTTTTCCAAATTGTTCAAAAATTAATTGCGGTGTGAAGGACGTAAATAATATTGCTACTTTCTCTGTGTTAAAATTTACATTAACAATTTCTGACAAAAAACAAGTTTTTGTTATTGTCCTATGAAAAACTGAGTAATCATTTATAATATTTTTAACAGTAATATCTTTTTCTAATTTAAAAAATACATCAGTTAATAATTGGTTCCTATATTGTAACCAATCACCAAATATAAAATTATAGTTATATACTTCTATATTTTTCAATTTATACCTGCCAGCTTATTATTATGTTCAATCCAATTTAAAAATTCTGTTTTAACAACTTTATTTTCTACAACATTAAATTTATTTTTTAAGATGTTAAAAAAATCGTCACTATTATTTTTATATGTAGTGCCCTTAATTACCAAACAATCAAAATTATCTATATATTTTTGTAAATTTTTTATATCATTTTTATAAGCGTTTGCTCTTTGTAATATAATTTCTTCATGATTAGGATTATGTTGGAAATCATAATTATTTAAAACACTTGATACAAGACCCCATAATTCCGATTTCCACCATTGTTTTTCTTTGTAAAAAACATTTAAGAGTTTTTGGTAATATGGTTTATAATCTATTAAACTTTCTGTTGTATCATGATTCCAGTTTTTTGTAGTTAATTCATTACATAATAATTCTTTATAGTTATTGTTTAAAAAACAATCTAAATTTTCTTTTGTAGACTCTATTTCTTCATCTACTTTTTTTATGTTAATAGTTGCAAAATATAAGTCATAATCTTCAGGCATCAAAATTATCAATTTCACATTAGGATAGTTTTGTAATAAAAAATTATATAATCTATCTGTAGGATGATCTCTACATACAAAACTATTGTTATAATCAACATTTTTATTTGTATCAAAATAACCCTTGTTTACTACATCTTCAGTTAATGTAATATCTGCAAAACTATGCAAAGGGCATAGTGTGGTCATTGCGCCTTTAAGATTTGGTATAGCTTGGGTAGTATTTTTATTGCAATTTTTAATGGTTTGGCTAACAATATAGGAAAGGAATTCTCCTCCAAGTCCACTAGGATAAATTACATAAATTAAATTTTTAATTAAATTCAAATTCATAGGTATTATTAGTATTAAAAATATTGTAGTTATTTTTATCTGTAGGATAAAACTTTGTTTGAATATTATCTGCTTTACTGTTTAATGAATGAGATATATCAATTTTTAACTTGTTTTTCGAATTTGTTACTTTAATATCCATTTGATAGGGCACTGCTATAAAATATCCAAATGCTTCTAATATTTCTTGTTCAGACATTTTATACGTAAATTCATAATTATCAAACAATAAATGCAAAAAATAAAAAAAAGTTAACCACTCATTTGTAATAGTATTATTCCAATTAAAATCTTTATTAGTTAAAGTACCTTGGTTTAAAAAATTTAAATCAAGTGACTTATTAATATTTAAAAATTCTTTATTAATAAAATTATCATAATTTAAATTCCATTTAGTATCTAATTCTTGTCTATGTTGATAATTTTTAAGTTTGTTTTGAGGTAAATATTTTTGCATTATATCCAATAATGTTACTGTACATATTAACCTTACTAATCTATGTGGCTTAGTAACTATAAAATCTTTATCAGCCCAATCGTTATACAATCTAACATTTTTACTTATGTTGTAATCTTCTGGGTTATCACCTAAATAAGCTCCTGGAGATTGCCCTGCAGTAGCTCCTGGACTTATACCATCTGCATACTTTCTTATATTATATAATAAGGCTAATGATTGCAATTGGTCTATTTTTTCTTCTTTAGGATAACCAACTATCCAATTAATATGAACGTTAATTTGTTTTCCTTTTGGTGATTTTACAGTTGCAGCATTTTTAATATTATCAAGTACATATTTGACTTCTATTTTTTTATTCATTACTTCTAGTATTTTATCACTACCACTCTCTACGCCGAAACTTAAACCATCACATCCACTGTCAACTAATTTTTGAAAATAATCTCTATCCATTCTATCATTACATCTAGCATATCCATTCCATGCTATATCTAAATTTTTGCTAGACATTATTTCACTAAATTCTTCTAATTGTTTAATATTTCCATTTACCAAAGAATCAACAAACCATACCCTTTTTAAGTTATATAATTTTTTTTGTACTTCTATTTCCTTTACTATATCATAAGGAGATCTATATCTATATTTCCAAAAATGAGTTTCTGTACAAAAGCTACATTTAGCGACACATCCTCTACTTACTTCCGAACTGATACCATTGGCATGACTATATAAACTAAAATCATAATCAGAATAATCAGGCCAACCAACTTTGTTGAGATCTAAATTTTGTTTTTTTGTAAACCATTGCCCTATCTGTATTTGTTTTTCTGGTTTTTTAGGTTTAGATACTAAAAAACTTGCTAATGATTCTTCTCCTTCTCCTTTAAAAATATAATCACCAAAGTCTGGTATACGATAATAAATTTCTGGCCCGCCAATATTAATAATTTTTTCAGGACAATGAAATTTTAAATAATTTACAAACCATTTAACACTAGTTTTATTAGTTTGATACATTGTAAAACCGATAACATCAGTTTTTAACTTTGCTATTATTTCTGCTTCAGTTTCAAATAAATTTTCTAAATCTGAGAATAAAAGATTGTAAAAAAGTTTTTCATCTTGCCATTTCCAATATTTGTCACCATCAAAAGCATCACTATTATTTGTATTTTTTAATAAATGATAAGCTTTTATATTAATGTCGTTTACGTAAACATTAAAATTGTTTGCTCGCAAATGTCCTGTTAATTTGGCAAGATTATACGGCGGAAAAAAAATACCCCAAGAAGGTACCATAATTAAAGCTAGATCATATAATCCATCCAGATTACTTTCAGAATTTTTGTTGTATAAGATATTATTTGTAGGAATTATATTTTTTGGTACATTATCAACACTATATAATTTATCAGTGTTAATAATGTGTTGCATTGCAACTTGATCTCTATCCATTTGTTATTTTTCTATATTCTTGTAAATCTTTAGGAGTACCAATAGGTATAAATTTATCTATAAATATAGGCTTTACAGGATTATTATTTGCTATTGCAATATTATATAATGGAGATATATAAAATTCTCCATTTACTTTAATATCTAAATTCCTCATTTCTAAATAGCAATCTTCAAACAATTTTCCACTATTCCAATAAAACAATCCTGCATTTCTCCAAGTAGAAATCAATTGTTTTTCTGCTACACATAAAATGTTTTGATCTTGTACATAAGAATACGATGCTTTAGTATCGTATGGAAATTTTTCTACAAAAATACCAGATATATCATCCAAAATTATATTTTTACTTTTTATTACAAAATCACAATCAATAATTAACCAAGATGAATTTAAATCATTTTTAATAACATTATATGCTGTAGTAGCTGCTCCATCTGTAATTCCGTTAATAGAATGTATAGCGTGTTCGAAAGAAATATATTGGCTAGGATTATAATTTTCTATAACATCTTGTTGAAAAATAAAGTGATAGTTGCAAGTATTCATAATCTTTAAAGATTGTAGTGCATGTATAAACATAGGGCCATTATTAACTGTTAATAATGGTTTAGGAACGCTCCAGCCTTCTTTCGAAAATCTTGATCCTGCACCAGCAGCTAGCATCAAAATATTGACTTCTCTCATGATACCGCCTTAAGCATTTTTTTTACATTTTCTTCTATTTTACCATCTGTATGTAGCCATCCCCCTACATTAGCCATAAAGTTATTTCCTAATTCATTTTTTAATTTTTTAGCAATTTCAGGATTCATGCCACAACTTAATGCACCTATTCTGTTATTTTCTTGGCAAAGTTTAAGTGTATCATATACTTCTTGTACATCATCAGGATAATATCCACCTATCATTCCTAAATGTATAGAATCTATTCCTTGTAAAATAGCTAATCTTACAATTACTTTCCAACTTATAGACCATGGATTTCTGTTATCTGTTAATATTCTTATACCACTTCTTTGAAAATGCATAAAAATATTTTTTAAATGTGCATCTTCATATACATTTAAACCTGACCAAAAATTAGTATGTACTCCTAAATTTGTTTTTTCCACTAAATCCAATTGATTTAAGTAATGACTGGGAGACCCATTCACACAAAAACAGTACATTACATTTGGGTAACTGTCTAAAATTTTGGTTATAATATCAACCCTTTGTTGTAAAGGTAGGTAACTGGGATCTCCTAATATTTCATCTTCTTTTATCCAATCTATTCCTCCGTTACACATTTGCAAAACTATATTTTGTAATTTGTCTTTAGTTAGTCCTGTTTTTGGTTTAATTATACCCCCTACAAGTGGTCTATGTGTAGGATGTTTCCATTTTTTAGTATAATTTATATTAGAAGTAGATATTTCTATATCTATAATTTTGCATTCTTGCAATAAATCAATATCGCTTTGTCCTCCTTGTATAGTACAAAGCATTTGTGCTACGTCTGATATACGATTTAAATTTTTGTATTTAAAGGCAATAGTTACTATATTTTTATCTATATCTAATACAATAGCAGCAGTTTCATTAGATTCTAACGTACTACGAATATTAGGATTACCTGTACTTTGACCAATTGCTATAGCTTTTGCTGCTTTTTCTATATTACTGCTTTTTATTTTATATTTTACTTTATACATTTACTTTATCATTAGGTATGCTAGGAATTTTTATGCTCAAAATAGTGGACTTGGTTAGTGATTTAAAATCAGTAACTTCTAAAGGATTAAAAATAAAAATATCATTCTTTTTTAATATTTTGTTATTAACTAATACTTTTCCTTGCAAAACTATATTGTATTCTACAGATTTTATTTGATAATGTTTTTGACCAATGAAGTCTTTAGTATAGTTTTGAACTCCTATTTCAAAAGCATTAGTTTTAAATAAAGTTGGTTCAAAATTTCCAATGAACCATCCTCGTACAAAATTTTCTAATTTATTAACAATCATATAAATAATTTTAAATTGTAAACTTATTTATATGAAAGAAATAATTAATAAAGGATGTTTTAAAAGAGCAGTCTTATTTGACATAGAAAACTTAAATAAAATAAAAAATACATCAAAATATCCTGCATTACAACATGTAAACGAAACTCCTTTTAGATATTTTAATGATCTATTTATACACTTAAAAAATATGGACAATGGTATTATAAGTGTTATTAATAAAAAATTTCAACATAAAATATTTTATACTGCTGGAAATTCTTATAACCAATTTAACCTATCTTTAAAAGATCAATTACTTGGTTTAGTTTTTAGTAATGAAAAAAAATATAACATTTTTTATGATGAAATAGTTTATATAGATAAAAATTTAGAAGAAATAATATTACATCGTCCTACAAATGAAACTAAAACTATTAGTAAATTTCCTAAAGTTGCAGTAATTATAGGTGGACAACCTAGACTTGCTGAAAAATCTATACCAATATTATTAGAATGGTTAGACGGTACTGATTATAAAATTTATTCCCATGCTTGGAATAAATTAGGAGGTGTTACCCAAGAAAATACACCAAGCACTAGAAATATAGATGTTGAAGGAAATAAATTATTAGAAATACAAGATGAAACTAAAACTTTTCTACAAGCTACTTTAAAACAGCATTATTTAAAATTCGGAGATAGTATAAAAGATCCGAAAATACCATTGCATCAAGAACTTTACTCTTGGAAAGAAGAAAAAACATTTAGTAACTTAATTAAACATAATGAGTTTTGGGGAGCACAAGGTTTTCCTGCATGGTTAAGTTGGTGGAACAGTTATAATTTTGCTCTTGATATTGATAATTTACACAATGCAGAAATCGTAATCAGAACTAGATGGGATAATTTTTGTAACTTAGATTTTAAATTAATTAATTTTATTAAAGATAAACTTAATTTTCAAATAGCGGAAAATACAGTTTATGTAAGTAATATAGATCCTGTTTATACTGAAGATCCTAGGAATTATATTTTTTATGAACATTTTCATTCTAAAAATAGCCTAGTTAAAGATCATTTTTGGTTTGGGTCATACAAAACACAAATAAAGCTTTTGACACAATGGATAGATTTAGTTAGTAGTTCTATGCTAGAAAATAACCTCATGTTTTCTACTAGAAAAATACCTTGGCCTGAATACTTTCTTTTATCAAATATAATAAAGTTAGGATTTAACATAGAAATAAATAAATTACCTATAGTGTTAGGAAAACCAGGATGCAAGGACTATAGAAATTTTAATGAGGTAGAAAAAAATACTGGTATTTATTATAGCAATTCTATTGAAAATAGAAGTTAATATTGTGATCTAGTATGTATTTGTGCCCATTTATCATCACGTTTACTACAAACCTGCATACACATAATACTTGGATCAGTAATTTGATTGTTGTGTAAATCTTTTTTATAAAAATCAGATTCTAATATATTTCCTATACTGTGATGTTGAACATTATTCCAATTATCACCATATTTGTAATCAGTTTCATATTTTACAGATTCAGATATAACCTTATTACCATTATAGTAAGCACCTCCATACCAACAACAAGGCCATATTTTTCCATCCCAATTTAAATGTATACCTTGACTTTTTTTTGTAATACAAGAAATATAATCGCCTTTAATTTTTTTATTCAAATTTAACTTATATTCTGCACATTGCGATTCTTTTATAATTGAATTATCTATATTTGATAATGAGTTAAAATGTTTTCTATTGGACCAGTTGTTTTTATTATCTACATAACTTTTATAAAAAAACCCATTATCATTATTATTATTTTTCGTGAATTCAAAAACCTTACATCCGATTTCTTTTGCAAAACTTTGTACCTTCTCTTCTTGATGTTTATTCCAAGTAAATTGTATCATTTTCCAGG
>Ga0070749_10002144_pt1 | contig 13279 bp, 13 predicted proteins | sample VirMetDEL_Nov_18_FD_75180 | JGI IMG/M metagenome (GOLD analysis project Ga0070749, IMG submission 75180) | Aqueous microbial communities from the Delaware River and Bay under freshwater to marine salinity gradient to study organic matter... | ecosystem: Environmental > Aquatic > Marine >...
ATGGTCGCCTTGGTTGTGCAATGTCAGAGCAAACCAAACAGCGTATCGGTGATGCCCAACGCGGCGAACTTAACCACATGACGGGCCGTAAACACAGCCCAGAAACCCGAGAGAAAATGAGGATTGCACACATGAAACGAAAACAAAACCAAGAGTATTTGAAGTGGCTGGCTGAAGGGAATACACCAGAACCGGCTGATTCAGTTAATAACTAAAAGAGGTAATGATGGGAGACTATTCAGAAGAGCGCCGTCAGTCTGATGTCAACTATGGCATGTTACTACAGCGTGTTAAAGATATGGACAAGAAGATGGATAAGATGGAGGAGGATATTGCCTCCCTGCTGGCTTTGGCTAACAGAAGCAAAGGTGGCTTCTGGATGGGGATGACCCTTGCTTCATTCTTCGGTGGTTTTATTACTTGGTTTATGTCACATTGGGGTAAATAAATGCTTGATGTTTTATTTGGTGGTGTGTTTGGTGGACTTCTTAGGCTTGCCCCAGAAGTAATTAAATTCTTTGATAAGAATAATGAACGCAAGCATGAATTATCAATGCTCGACAAAGAAATGGAGTTTGCCAAAGTAAAAGGTGAAATTGTAATGCGTCAAGTTGAAGCATCTATGCAGATGAGTGAACTTGACGCAATTGGAAAGGCTTTTGATGAGCAAAGTAAAACTGCTGCTAACGCTGGCTGGTTTGTTTCTGCTATTAGTGCTTCCGTTCGTCCTTTGATTACATATGCTTTTGTTGGCACATATTTTGTCGTTAAAATGGCAATGTTCTCTATGGCAACGCAACAAGGTGGTGCTTGGCAAGAAGTGATTCTAAGGTTGTGGACACAAGATGATGTAACAATCATGTTCATGATTATTAGCTTTTGGTTTGTTGGCAGGGTATGGGACAAAGTAAAGCGTTAGATGTTGCTGTAGAACTGTGTAAGCACTTTGAAGGGTTTAGAAGTAAACCATACATTTGTCCTGCTGGCTACCCAACTATTGGATACGGAACGGTATATAAACCAGACGGATCTAAAGTTACATTAGAAGACGATGAAATAACAGAGGAACAAGCTGAACAATGGATGAGGGAAGAGCTACACAACAACTATATGGCTGGTGTATTAAAGGCTTCTCCAAATCTAATTAATTATCCTAATGCTCTTGCAGCAATTACTGATTTTGCATATAACTTGGGGGTTGCAAGATACAGAGCAAGTACATTGAAGAAACGAATCGATGTAGAGGATTGGCATGGTGCTAAGGTTGAGCTAGGGAAATGGGTTTTTGGTGGTGGCAAGAAGCTGTCTGGACTTGTTCGCAGACGAGAAGCAGAAGCAATGTTGTTGTAGGAATATATTGTGCCATTAAAAAAAGATAAAAACAATGATGAAAAAGTAGCTCTTATTGTTTCATCCTATAGCAAAAATGCATTAGTGTGTGTTGTATGGGAAGATGCAACCGAGCTTGATGTAACGCCTTGGGCAGAACATGAAAGCTCTTTTGTTTATAAACCGGCTTTGTGCAAGCAAGTAGGTTTTGTATTATACGATGGACCGGAAGGGCTGGTAATAACTAATGGTATTTTAGAAGACGGAACTGTTGCAAGACGTAATCAAATACCAAGAGGAATGATCAAAAACATAACATTATTGGAAACTAAATGAGTACAAATTTTACAAGTAAACAAAGAGAAATCATTGCTCGTAAGCTTGGATATGATGGTCCAATGCAGGGCTTTGATGAATTCATTGCTTCTTCACCGGCTCTTGAGGCTAAGTATAATGCTGTAACTCAAAAGTATGTTGATAAAATGGCTAAGGGAGGTGTTGTTAAAAAATATGCCACAGGTGGTGTTACAGATCCCGCAACAGTAACCTATAACGACAAGGGGGTTCCAATTGCACCAGAAGCTCCAAAGCTAACTGCCGAAACAATTACAGAAACTCCAAGTCAAATTATTGGAACAACGTCATTAGCTCCATCAACACCTGAAGACGCTGCTACAAAACAAGTTACAACTACAGCCGCTGCTACAGCAACTCCTACTGCTCCAGCAGCAACATATACAGCAACTACAGCAACACCAGCCGTTACAGCGGCAATGCAAGCTGTTAAACCCGCAGAGGGAGTTGTTTCACCAGAAGCACAGGTTCAAGCAGTAACAAAACAACCAACAACTACGGAAGTTGGTACTGTGCAAGCTGCACAACTAGCAGAGGCTCAAAGGGTTCAAGCGCCAGAAGAACGACAGATGCAAGCTGGTGAAACTGTACAGTCTGCCGTAGATAGACAACGTGCAGAACAAGTTGCACAACAGACACAGGCTGCTGCCGCTCAAGGACAAGTTGTTGACGAAATGACTGTTCAGGGTCAAATTGCAAAGCTAACCTCTGATTTTGATGCCAAAAATCCACCACCGTGGGCTGCTGGCGCTCTTAGGGCTGCAACAGCAGTAATGGCTGCTAGAGGGCTTGGTGCATCTAGTATGGCTGGTCAAGCTATAATTCAAGCAGCAATTGAATCTGCTATCCCAATTGCATCTGCTGATGCTCAAGCATATCAGCAAATGGCATTACAAAATCTTAGCAACAAGCAACAAATGGCTGTGTTGGCTGCACAACAACGTGCTGCTTTTACTGGTCAAGAATTTGATCAAGAATTTCAAGCTAAGGTTACTAATGCTGCTAAAGTTAGCGAAATTGCTAACATGAATTTCACAGCAAGTCAACAGATCGCTCTTGAAAATGCAAGGATGGCACAAACTGTTGATCTTAATAATTTGTCAAATCAACAAGCTGTTGTGATGGCAAAGGCTGCACAAATTGCAACGCTTGAAACACAGAATCTTTCTAACATGCAACAGGCTGCTGTTGTCAATGCTCAGTCGTTCTTGGCAATGGACATGACAAATCTAAACAATGCTCAACAAACTACATTGTTTAAAGCACAGCAAACTACACAGGCATTGCTTTCAGATCAAGCTGCACAGAATGCTTCTAGGCAATTTAACGCATCAAGCGTTAATCAGACAAATCAATTTAATGCCCAACTTGCAACTCAAGTTAGTCAGTTTAATGCTGCACAGTCTAATGCAATTAATCAATTTAACGTTGATCAAGCTAATTCAATTAGTAAGTTTAATGCTGAACAACAAAATGCCAGAGATCAGTTTAATTCTTCTCAGCGATTAGTTATTGATCAGTCTAATGCTCAATGGCGAAGAGAGATTTCAACAGCAAATACTGCTGCAACTAATGCTGCAAATTATTTAAATGCTCAAAATATTCAACAACTAACTTTTGCAGAGTATAATAATCAAACACAGCTATATCGTGATCAAATTCAACACGCTTTTGATTCATATGAAAATACTGAGCAACGAATTGTTCAACTGGCTGCTGCAAGCATTGCTGCCAAAGCAACAGAAACTGCCGCATCAACAAAAGCAACATCAGATATGTGGGCAGCAATTGGCACTCTTATTTCTAAATGGGATTGAAAATGAAAAAAAACTATAGGAAAGTAATGGCTTCTATTGAACCTATTATTAATAAGGATCAGTCTAAACCTAAGCCTTCTAAAACAGGGTTGCTTTCTCCTTCATCTATTCCTTCTAGCAAAGAAACGAAGAGCAATGACGTAATGACTCAGGTTGCAAAATATGTTAAAGCAATTAGAGATAAAAAGAAAGAGGTAATCAATGGACGCTGAAATGCTAATCAATGGTCCTGTTCCGGGTTGTTCTTTAACTGTAGAACCCGGAAATGCTCCTTGGGAGCAACCACCAAAGTATGTTGAGCTTGCAGATGTTGTTGATTATTATTCAGACAAACTTGTAAGCAAAGATTCTTTACAAACTATTAAAGATGCTGCTGACAACGGCATTCCTATGACGGATCTTGCAGAAGTTATGTTGAAATACGGAGTGATGCAGGGAATTCATTCAATTGATGTTGGATCTATTTCTTTTCCAATTATTGTTGAACTGTTAAAAACAGTTGCAGAGATTGCTGGTGCTACTCAAATCACTATTGATGGTGAAGAAGAAGAATTAGAAGTTGATGAAGAAACATTTAGGCAAGTAATGAACGAAGCAAAAATGAATGTTGCAGAGAAAGCCTCTAGTGTTTCTAAAAAAGGCTTGATGGCTAAAGGAGAAGAATAATGGGTGTTGCTGCGTTAACAGGTTTGATTACGGGTTTTGCAAAAGCAGAATCTGAACGTATTGACAAAGAGAGAGAAGATCAAGAAACGTTGATGTTGAATCGTCTAAAGCTTGCCGCCGCTAATAAAAAACAAATTGAAGAAGAGGGCGTTAAGCTAAAGGAAGCAGCAAAATCACGTTATGATTTTGTAGAGACAAACTTTGTAGATGCTACAGAACAACAAAAGATTGCTATTGCGTCTAATCCATTTCTCATAAGCCAATTGAAAGCAAAAATTGAAGCTAGGGAATCAGTAACCAAAGAAGATTTAGACAAGTTTATTATTGCCAATACTGACAAAATTAAATGGAAAACAGCAAAAGAGTATTATGAGTCTTTGGCACAACCGTCTACAGTAACCCCAATACAAACAGTTGGAGAGCAAACCGGGCGCTTGGGTGAAAGGATTAGCCCTAAACGCAGCAAGCTTGAGTCAATGGCTGCTACTTTTGGTGCTAAGTCTCCAGAGGAATTGTTGGCATATGAAAGCGCAAAACGTCCAGAAGCACCTGAAGTTTTAGGGTCTATAAGGGCTGGTTTCCTTGCTAAACCAAAATCGTTTGATCAAGAAATGGATCAACAGCTTCAGACGGTATACAGGCTTGAACAATCAAGCCCAGATTCTCCAGAATATAAAGAAGCAAAGTCTAAGCTTGCCTCAATGATAACGTGGAAAGAAACTCTTAATCCAACACAAGCTACGATTGCAAATAGAATTAACGACTTGGGTCTTAAAGCTAATGAGTTTGCTAAAGTTGGTGATACAGATAATGAAGCAAAACTTTTAAAAGAAATTAGAAGGTTGCAGTCTTACCAAAGCCCTGAAAAAGGTAAAGAGGGTAAGAGCTTTGACGATATGACTTATTCTCAGATTTCAAGCTCTCTTACCAAAGGGATTGTTAATCAGCTTGGTGAGTTTTTTGGACCGGATGTCAAAGATCAACTTATTATTGAAACAAGTCTTGACGGAAGCAGCACGTTTAAATATACCGGAACTAATGAACAGCTTAGAAAAGCAATATACCAAAAACGAAACGAGATTGTTAAACGAATTGCACAGCCTTGGTTGGTTAAAAACAAACCAACAACTGCTGCTGCACGACAGGCAATTTTAAGCACTGGTGTACAACTTAAAGATGATGGAACATTGTCAGACGAAGTTGTTTTCTTTAGGGGAGTTGATCAGTCTGAACCAGAAGCTAGTGATGATCTTAAACGTAAGGTTACTGGAGCGTCTGCGGCTGTTCCGGGTGCAACCGCACAATATACTCCTCAACAAAGACAATGGATTGAAGAAGCAAAAAAAGCTAATCCTAAACTAACTGAACAACAAATTATTGAAGCAGGCAAAAAGAAAGGTAAGCTTTAATGGACTTTATTGATCCTGATGATTTAAAACCAACAGGTTTTATTGATCCTGATGATTTAAAAGCAAAGACATCTACGCTTTCTAGTCAAGAGAGTATTGGTTCTGGCTCTATGATGAGCGACATTGGCTTTACACAAGAGGATGTCGTATCAGCGCCTGAAGAACCAAAAATTAGTTTTAACCAATTAATTAGTGATCCTGATTACTTTAAAGTTATCAGTGATTACAAAGCTGTTCGTTTTAATGAGCCATTCAAAGAAGGAATGGACAAGGAAGAGTACGTCAAAGACTTTATGTCTAAGATGCGATCAACTGAATTAAATGTTGTGTTTGGTGCTGTTCCTGAGTTAAATTGGATGCGTAATGCTCCACACGAAGCATTACAGAAAAGTGCGCTTGCTCAAACCGTTTATGACAGAACAGCCTCTGCTTTGTCAAAAGAGGGACAGTCTGGATTTAGACCATATTGGGACACAATCAGAGAGCTTGCTACAGATCCAACATCATACGTTGGGTTTTTTGCTGGTAAAGCGGCATTAGGAGCTACAGCTAGGGCTGGTCTTTCATCGCTTAAAAGCAAAGCATTAACTACAACTACTGGCGCTGTCACTGAGGGAATGGTTGGTGCTGCATCTGACGTTATTACACAGAAAATTGAGCAACAAACCGAAAAAGGAATGTTGACAAAGAAAGAGGCTAAAGAATACGTTGCGCCTGATATTGACAAAACAAGAATGGCAGCGGTTGCGTTGTTAACTGGTGTGTTGGGTGCTGGAGAAGGATATTTAGCTGGAAAAGGCGCACGAGTTAAACAAGGTGAAGCATTAGACAAATACCTTGCGGACAAGAAGATTACTGCTGCCCCCGGCGCTCCTGTAACTAAAGTTGAAGATGACTTGGCTGCACAGCTTGCTAGTGAAACGGACATTAAAGCTTACGGCAAACAAATCTTAGACCAACTTGGTCCTGTCGGTGATGTTACAGACGCAAAGATTCAAACAGAAATGAGTCAACGGGCTGTTCGTGTTGCCCTTAATGTTATTGCAGACGATAAGAACTTTTCTTTACAGGCTGGTGAAAAAGTTAGCACAGCGATTGCCCGTGTATTTGGCAGCTTAGAAACCATTGACAACAATGTGTTAGAGGCAGCTATCCGTAGGGCTGGGCTAACACCTGAGCAATTTGCTGCCGCAAATAAAATGACTGTTACTGATGCTGCTAAGGTAATGCAGCAGTATTCGGTTGCCTCTAAATTTATGGCAAAGCTGCGTGAAATCAATCCTGATTTCGATAAGCAGATGAAAGATCTTTACAAAGAGACAGATGCTATCGAACCAACACGGATGTTCTTTGATGGTGTTCGTTGGGTTGAGCGTCAGTCTAAAGGTTTTGTAACCAGCGGTATTGATACAACAATTAGGAACGTTGTTGGTACAAACATCGGGCTTACAGTTAAAGCTGCATCAGATTTAATTGAAGGGTTCATATACACCACAGGTAAAGCTTTAGAAAAGGGATATAAAACTGTTGTAGGAAAATCAACAGCAGATATTTCTATTAGAGAAACTGCTGCTAATTCTATTAAAAATGCGTTTGGAACATTCTTTTATATGAAGAATAATGGGCTTGCGGCAGATATTACCGACAAGCTTCTTGAACATAATCCCTCAATTAGAAACCATATGTTATCTGCTCTGCAAGAGGTAGATAACAAAAACATGTGGGCAGTCACCAAAGTTATTAACACGCTTAACACAGCGCAGGATGTATTTTATCGCCGTTCTGTGTTTGCAGCTTCTGTCCAACGTCAATTGCGAGATCAAGGAATAGACCTGTTTGAAGATGTTCTTGTTAATAATAAACAAGTCCCAACTGCTATTTTATCTAAAGCATCTGATGACGCACTAAAAGCTACTTTTAGCTACATGCCAAAAACCACAGGCAAAGGAACGCTTGAAGGGATGGCGGAAAGCGGTGCGAATGTTATTGTTAGAGGGATTGAACAATTACCATTTTCATCTTTGGCAATCCCGTTTCCACGATTTATGGCAAACGCTATGGCGTTTCAATATCGTTATAGTCCGTTAGGTGTGATGGGTGCTGGTGAGGATGCTATTAGAGCGCTTGCAACAAAAGATGAAAAACTTAAAACTAAATTGTTTGCAGACTCTAGAACAAAGCTTGCACAATCGCTTGTCGGGTCTTCAGCACTAATTGCAGCATACCATTATCGTATGGAGAATCCTGATAGTAAATGGTATGAGGTTGCAACAACATCCGGTACGGTGACAGATATTCGTGCTGTATTTCCATTAGCCCCTTATTTTGCAGTTGCAGATTGGTTTGCTAGACAAAAGCAAGGGCTTCCACCAAAGTCTAAAGAAATGACTGAGGCTATAGCTGGTATGAAATTACCAGCGGGTAGTCAAAATGTATTTCTTGATCAAATAACAGCAGCAATATCATCGGAAAAAGACGCAGACAAGGTTGCCATTACTACGGGTAAGATGGTTGGAGACTTTTTTGGAAGATTTACACAGCCATTTATTGTTAAAAACATTTATGATGTTTTTGATTTATTCCGTCCTGATGGGTCAATTGCAAGAGATCCAAACGTAATTGATGATTTTGCTGTGGGTGAAGATCAATTTGTACAAGCCGCAAAACAACGCATTCAAGGAAGAATTCCTGTTTTGAAAGAAGAATTGCCAGCAGCTATTCCTCGTTTGCGTGAGGGACCAGTTGTTCGTGAGGGAGAATTCTTTGGCAGGCTTGTTGGTTTTAGAAATATTCCTAATAAAACTGCTGCTGAACGTGAAATTGATAAATTAGACATTGATCCTTATCGTTTATACGGCGGAAATACTGGTGATAAATTCTATGATCGTTTATATGTTGAAGAAGCTAACAAGTTAATTATCCCTAGAATTAATAATATTATTAAAAACGAAAATTATCAAAAAGAATCACCAATTAATCAACGAATTGCTATTGCTAATTCAATTCGTGACATGGCTCAAAAAGCTAGACAGATTACAAATGCAAAAATGAAAGGCAAAGATTTGGATCGTATTTACAAAATGCGATTTGATAAACTGCCAGAAGAATATCGCATGTTTATTAACAATGAATATGCTAAAGAGCATAACGGTATTCGCTTGGATGAGGCTCGTGACTACCGTGCCATTGACAGTTACGAACCACGCATTAAGGCGCTTAGATACGCCGCAGGCGGTCTAATAGGGAAGATGGTGGGGAAAGCCGCTAAAGGCTCTCAGAAGGGCGTTAAAGAGCTAATGCAGGACATGCAGCAAACCGCTCAGAAAACGGCTATACCGCCAGATGACCAATCAATGGAAGAGTTGGTGACTGCTGCTGAGAAAAGCTTCATTAAAGAGCCTACGCCACCGGCAAAGACATGGGAAACAGTTGAGGGTGGTGGAGAGTCGCAAATGTCTCCAGATCAATATTGGCAGTCTGGTACAAGCATGACTACCGATCATTATAAATTTACAACTGATTTCTTTAAAGGCTTTCCAGAAGAAGAGATAGTTAAAGTTGAGAAAGAATTGGCTGATAAATATGGTGATGTTGGGTATATTATGCAGGATCATCCAGAGGCTTTTGCTAATGAACTTGCTTTCAAGATTCAAAAGAATATGGGAATTAAAAATAAAGAGATTCCTTATCTTAAAGATCCAACAAATCCAGACAGCGGGTGGGATGAGTTATCTGATGTTGGAGTTAAACCAAAAGATTTTGAGCCTAGCCCATTTTATGTTGAAAAACCAAAGAAGCAAAATAAAACACTAATTTATAACGATGCTGCTTTGTCTGGTAAATTAGACGATGTTGTAATGCGTGACAACCGCAATGAACTTCTTGATCAAATTCGTGACTTTAGAACGGAAACATTTCCAACATTAAAGAAAATAAATGACGGCGACATTGAAGACATTGTTATTGGTAAAACGCAAGGCGAGTTTAGATTTAAAACAGGACATGAAGTTGATATAACAGATCAAGCAGATTTAAATCTTTTCTTTAAAATTGCAAAGAAAGAACAATCGTTGCTTGATAAATATCGTAAGCAATATGCTGATGAGCCAGATGTTACGCTATTTCATGGTGGACCTAGGGCTGAAAGTATTTTACAAAACAAAGGTCTTACTCGCCCAACAGGGAAGAGAGATTTCAGATTTGGGCATAGCGAATTAAATATCGGAGCTACATCATTCACTAGGGATGTTAATCTTGGGCTAAACAAGTCTGCACAAATGGACGCAGCATATGGGCAAGGAACATCTAAGTTTGGTGGTGCAAATCCTAAAAACTATATAAAAACAACGATTCCATATCCTGAGTATAAGTTTCTGAGAATAAATATGTCTGTTCCAGAATATGACAATATGGATTTAAACGTCCTTGCTAAGGCGGTTAGCGGAGATCCTGTCAACACACGTCCTGTTGGACTTCCTAGGTCTACCTTTTATGAGCATGAAGATGCGGTGATTGAGCCTGATAAGTTTTATGTGTCATCTGCTGAAAAAGATGTTCGTGGGTTTATTTCTCCAAAAGAAGATTTTAGCAGTAAAGTGTTTGACAAATATGGAATATCGCCAGCGCCAGCAAAGCTTTCTCAGAAAGAGATTGTTGCTGCCGAAAGGCAATTTAAAGCGCAGCTAAATGTTTTTAAGAAAATGGATAAGGAAGACATTGATGCTCTTTCGCCAAGAGAGTTGAATGACTATTACTCTACAATTAAATCTTATTTAAAGTTATTGGTTTCTAAAACACAGCGTACTGATCCAAGTGCTGGTGTTGGTCAACAATATCATAAAGATCTTGAGAACATGGTTACGCCAAACTTAAAAGACTTGGCAAGCGCATTATCTGATCGTGGAAGTACGGAGAAAGCGTATTTAATTTCTAGGTTGTCAAAAGAGCTTGATGACATTCGTAACATTGAATATGTTGACAAAAAAGAATCAATACTACCTGTTAAACGTATATTAGATTTGACTGATAAATTCAGTCGTGGGGGGCTGGCGAGTAAACAATAGGAAAATTATGAAAAAATATTTATTGTCTCTGGTGGTGTTGGCAAGCTTAACAGCGCATGCTCAAATAAGAATGTCAAAAGAAGCAACCGTTATCTTTTGTGCAGGAACAGAGGAAATGTATTCTGCATTGACTTCCATGTTTGGTGAGAAACCAGTATGGCAGGGTAAAGATGATCAAACAGGCGGAAATGCTATTCTATGGCAAAATAAAGAGAAAGAAACATATACCTACACCGTTACAGTTGACAATAAAACCTGTGTATACTCAGTAGGAACAGCTAAAGGCGCATAAAAAAAGCCCCTATTAAGGGGCTTTTGTTATAGGACAACGTAGTCAAGGAGATGTAGAGGAACTTTAAAGAACCTCTCTCCTTTTCCAACATATTTGTTTCTGCTTTCTTCCACATCAGAAGACAATACAGCTTCTGCATCGCAATGAAACAGGGCTGTACCATCTTTGTTCACAGAGAAGAAGAATGTTGGCAAATCTGTATTTGATAACAGCTTCTTCTTCCGAAATGGAACATTAAGATCTAGGTACGGAAACTCTTTAGTTTTCCAAGATAGCCTTACCTCAACCTCAGCATACGCTGTTGGTTTTCCATCTTTCATGAAGATAAGATCAATGCCATACTTATCTGGATTGTCAATCACCTCGACATTCCAGAAATTTTGGGCAAATTTTTTTACGACATCCCTTCCAAATTCATCGCATTGATCGTGCAAGGATTGAGAAAATTGTTTATTCATTTCTGATCCTTTTCAAGTTATCAAAATAGGCACGATCAAATCCTCGTTGCCATTCCTTTCCCTTGTTGCTTTCATCGTTGTATGCGTTCTTTAGCCACCCTCTGGTGAAAGCGTAATAGCCTTCTTTAAATTGCACCAGTAGTGGGGGAAGCCGTTCTTCTTTCATGCTAGTCCTTTCAATTCATAGTAATCGCCAATGTAGATTTGAAAAAGTGGAAGTTTAATAATAATACCAACGAAAGCAACCGTTTCTTCTTCGCCATTGTCAAAGACCATTGTATGACGAATTTCTTCATTATACTCAATGTCAATGCCAATGCCCTGTCTAAAAGACAAATATAGACTAATTACCCCAAGACCAATTCTTAGCATGTTATTCTCCTAGATGCTACAACCGTTTGCTGTGCATGCCAATGTCTGCGCTCCCTCAACATTGTCTGTGTTTTCGATGAACGAATCCCAATCAATTCCGACAGGCATCTTTGACATCATATCATGATATGTGTATTGGTCAATGGTTTCGTAGGGTGCTTGACGATATGTTCCACCGTCCATCGGCAAAAATGAGACACCAGTAATCTCATCAAAATGCTTCCACACCCAAGCACCAACTTCAGGCCATTCATTCTCTTTAACAGAAATTGTTACAGACGGCTTGTGTTCGCAATAATGTCGTTGAAACAATAGCCACAGCCGCAAATGGTTAACTGCGCTAAGTTCATCACGCAGAATAGATGACTCATCTACACGCATTGGGAAGCTAAATACCGTGGTGCTATCTGGCTTCATTACGCAAGGCTCAGATGGAAACCCTTGGCTCTTCAGGAACGCTGTTAGAGGATCTTTGTTATCGCTGCGTACACGCCTAATGAAATAGCGATCATGCTGAGGGTGTATACCACTCGCCGTTCCAGCAAGCTGGGAAACGGTTCCTTCTGGTTTAATAGCCGTAATAGCAGCGCTATGATTAATACCAATGCTATCAGCATACTCAGCGTTTGTTTTAACGGCGACATTTTTTAGTTCCTCCAATAGAGATGGAAGCTTCGGATCATCGGGGTTGTTCAACAGTTTGTTATCTAAAATACCAGTCATTGACACGCCCAACAAGCGCTCTTCCTCTGTGTTTGTTTGCCATACCTTACGAAGATATGGAAAGTGGGTCATAGTTGATTGAAACGTTCCAAGAATTGTTGCCATTCGTATCTTATTGCTAAGAGTGTCCATAGTGTCATCTGACCTAACAATAACAGAAGAAAGGTTACAAAACTGATAGGGGCGTAGGATAATCTCAGAGCAAGGGTTAGTACCCCACTCCATACCAAGCTCACGGCGACCATTCTTTGACGCTTGGATTTCCGAAGCATAGAGGTTAAAGATTCCTCGTTCTCCAGAATGACTCTCATAGATGCTGCTCCATTCCCTCATAAACTGACCCACCTCTGGCTTAACGCTGTACACAGCGCTATTGTTAGCCAATGCCCGTTGACCGTTACCATCCCACCAATTACCCGCTTTAGCATGCGCCATGCGGTCATCGCTCAAGTCTGACAAGCTAATCATCGCTGAACGCCTAACACCACCGACAACAACAACCTCACCAATCTTACACAAAAGGTCATGACATTCAAGGGACGTAAGACGGCGACCAACAGCACCCTTAAACTTAACAACAGCGTACCTGAACAGTTCTTCCAATGGTCCGGGTCCAGAGGCTCTGCCACCGAATGTTTTCAACCTAGCACCAGCAGGACGCACAGCAGATACGTCCCATTTTGGGATTTCACCAGCATACAGCAAAGCAATCAGTTGCCGTAAAGCCTTTGCCCATCCCTCTTTAGAGTCTTTGACATGAATGATTGTCGAGGAGTCATACAGGCTATCTGGAACC
>Ga0070749_10002152_pt1 | contig 13257 bp, 17 predicted proteins | sample VirMetDEL_Nov_18_FD_75180 | JGI IMG/M metagenome (GOLD analysis project Ga0070749, IMG submission 75180) | Aqueous microbial communities from the Delaware River and Bay under freshwater to marine salinity gradient to study organic matter... | ecosystem: Environmental > Aquatic > Marine >...
AAGCAAATGTTGTTGCACAGGCAGCACAGATGGGTGCCACGTTAAGTGGTGACCAGTTGAATAGTGTTGTTAATCAGGTATATCGCCTTGGTGTTAAAGATGCTCAACTAACTAAACTGCTATCCAACTATGTTGTTGCAGTTGATGGCGCAATGAAGGGCCAGGCCGGTACAACTCAGGAAGAACTGAAACGACTAGCACGGGCGAATGGCGTAAGTTACAATGACAACTGGTATGCTAGTGCCTCACGCGCCGTTGTTGGTGGTGTAAAAACTTTGCAAGATTACGAGAACGATATTCGTAGGCAAGCAGCATCAGCTTTCCCCGTTTATGCGGATCAGATTAAGGCTGGTCAGGATGTTGCTGATATTGCTTCACCATACATTCAGCGCATGAGTGCGTTGCTGGAGATCAACCCATCTGATATTGATTTGTTTGATAATAGTATTCGTGAGGCTTTGAGCGGTCGCAATCCCGATACGGGTAAGGCGCAGGCTAAATCATTGTGGCAGTTTGAAAACGATTTGCGTAAAGATCCTCGCTGGCAGAAAACCAGTAATGCAAAAGAAACTTACAGCAACCTTGCCCAGGGCGTTCTTAAGAATTGGGGTCTTATCTGATGGCTACCGATCCTCTTGTTCAAGAATGGCTTGACTATTATGCCCGAACAGAAAACGTTGATGTAAATAAGAACATTGATTACTGGACTAACGCTGCAACTTATTCCGCAAAAACGTATGGTCGTCCATCGGATGCAAAGTTGTCTGCCGAGGATCGTAGTGCTTATGAAGAACTAAGAAACATTTTCAAGTACTACGGTCTTGAAGAACTTGTTGATGACATTAATAACTTTGCCCTTCAGGGTTATTCATCTTCACAGGCTGCTCTTGCGTTGAAGCAAACCGAGTCCTACAAGAAGCGTTTTGCTGGTAATGAAATGCTTCGTAAAGCTGGAGTTGCTGTTCTGGATGAAGCCGATTACCTAAGTGCCGAATCATCCATCATTTCTGTAATGCGAATGTACGGTATGCCTGACTCTTTTGCTTCAAGGGACAATGTTGCTAAACTTATTGGTGGTGGGGTTGCCCCTAATGAAGTTGAGCGTAGAATAAAATATGCAACAGACTTTGTTAACAACACCCCACAAGAGGTTCGTGACCAGTATCTGAAACTGTATGGTGTTAATACAAGTGACCTGGCTGCCGCTTACCTTGATCCTAAACTTGCTGAACCAGTCATCAACAACCGTATTCGAACGGCAACCATTTCTGGTGCTGCTGTCGCTACCGGTGTTGAACCAAACTTGGCTGAGCAGATTGGTCAAGCTCAACCAAATCTTTCTTACGCACAGGCACAAGAAGATTTTGCTAGGGCATCGGAAGCCGCTGTTCGTGGTGGTCGCCTTGGTCAAATCTATGGTGACCAGTACGGTATTGAGGAAGCACAGAAAGAAGTCTTTGGTTTGGCTGGTGGCGTTGAGGCAACTGCCACTCGTAAGAAACTGGCTTCTAAGGAACGTGCCGCTTTCAGTGGTTCTTCGGGTATTCGTGCTGGATCATTGGCCCAGGAAAAGGGCGGAATATAAGTTTAAGGTGGGTAACGCCGGACTTCCCCTTCCAGTGCTACCCACCTGTTGAATGAAACAATATCAGACCGCTAGGTGTGGCGCAAGCCCCTAGCCCATAAGCCTCTCGCAGACCGACCGGCCCTGCGGAGAGTATGAGAGACCGGTAGTAACAGCCAAACCTATCCCCCCTGTTAGGTTTGTGGGTTGCGGAAACTACAACAAGTAAGGGAGACGTTGCGATGAGCAACAACCAATGGGACGAGTTCGACGATGACACGTATGGCGATCAGGGTGAAGGCCCTAAGGCTTTGCGTGATGCTTTGAAGAAGGAGCAGAAAGAGCGTAAGCAGCTTGAAGAAAAGCTTGCCTCGCTTCAGAAGGCTTCTCGTGAGCGCACGTTGAAGGATGTCCTGAACAGCAATGGTATTAATCCTGCGATTGCGAAGTTCATCCCATCTGATGTGGAAGATGAATCGGGTGTTAATGATTGGCTAGTGGAAAACGCTAGTGTCTTTAACCTTAACCTTGGTGGATCAAACGAGGAAGCCCCGGCACAAACCGAAGCGAACCCTTTTGATTTGTCAGGTACGGTCACTCCACCAGTGGGTGCAACGCAACAACAGGCTGATGCTTTTGCAACCATCAGTAATGCAAGTCAAGGTGGTATCCCAATGACCTCTGAGGCTCAGGCGCTGAACGCTATTCAGAACGCTTCGACCCCTGAGGAATTGACCCGCCTTCTGACCGGACGCTGATGGCTTAAACCATCCAATGTCTGTTTGAAAGGTTGTGAAAAACCGTGGCTAATACCTACACCGGTACCGCTACTATCACGAACCAGACCGGCATCACCAACCTCGTTACCACGGCATACGACAAGTACGTTGAGTTCGCTCTGCGTAGTCAGCCGTTGTTCCGTCAGGCCGCTACCAAGCGTCCCGTTGATGTGTCGCACCCCGGTTCGTCTGTTCGTTTCCAAAAGTATGTTGACCTTGCTGCCGCTACTTCGGCGTTGACGGAAAACGTTGACCCCGACGCTGTTGCTTTGTCCAACACTTCTTACGTTGACGTTACCCTGAACGAGTATGGTAACTCGGTCATCACCACCGACAAGCTGGTTTTCGAATCCTTGTCTGATGTTGACCCTGCCATTGCTAACATCATTGCGTACAACCAGGTTGACACGTTGGACCAGTTGGTTCGCGCCGTGCTTATCGGTGGAACCAATGTGATCCGTTCTAACGCTAAGGCTGTCAGCACCACGAAGGCACTGAACACGCTTACCACTGGTGACGACTTCTCGTCAGCGATGGTTCGCTACACGGTTGCTAAGCTCCGTGGTAACAATGCCCTTCCGTTGGCTAATGGCCTGTACGGTTGTTACATTCACCCTGACGTTTCGCACGACCTTCGTGCGGAAAGTGGTAACGCTGCTTGGCGTTCACCGCACGAATACTCCGGTGCATCTGACATCTGGGGTGGCGTGCTGGGTATTTACGAAGGTGCGTTCTTCATTGAGTCGCCTCGTACCTACATTGGTGCTGATGGTGCTTCTTCCAAGAACGTTCACCGCACTCTCATCATGGGTCAGCAGGCCCTGGCTGAGGCTGTTGGTTACGAGCCACAAGTTGTTGTTGGCCCTGTCACTGACAAGTTGATGCGTTTCCGCCCTGTGGGTTGGAAGGCTTTGATCGGTTGGGCACGTTTCCGCGAGGAAGCCCTGTACCGCATTGAGACCACCTCAAGCATCACTGCCTAGTATTTACTTTCAGTGATTGCCCTTTGTTCCCCATCATATGGTGGGTGGGGAGCATTGGGCGGTTCCTGAAACCGTATTGGAAGGAACAAGAAACAATGTCTAACCCGCAAGAGTTCACTGTTTTGGCAACGCTTACTGCTGTTGCTGAGATGGAAGTCATTTCCGCTAACCCCGAGAAGGAAGAAACAAAATGACCGTTGGTCTTTCTGCCGCTAACACGGCGAACAAGTTGCTCGAAACGATCGGGCGTACCGGAACCACTTTTACCGCTGGCACGTTGTATGTGAAGCTTCACACTGGTGACCCTGGCTCGGCTGGTACCGCTAATGCTGGTGCTGTGACTACGCGCTACCAGGCCACGTTCAGTGCTGCTTCCGCTGGGAGCATGTCGCTGTCTTCGATGGGTGGTACGTGGTCGATGACGACGACTGAAACCATTTCGCACATTTCGTTGTGGGACAACAGCACCGCTGGTAACTTCTTGTGGAGTGTTGCATTGACGGCGAGCAAGTCTGTTGTGTCCGGTGACACGTTGTCGTTGAGCACCCTGACGTTGGCCCTGTCACCGATTGCGGCCTAGTCATGGATGAGGCCCAGGTTCTTGCTTTGTTGCAACAGGCTTTGGCTGATGCTGGGGTGACTGACCTGCGTACTATCAGGCTTGCTGCGTTGGAGTTGGCTGTTGCCCATATTGAGCCACCGCCAACGTTTGTTCCTGTTGATACGGCAACTATTGCTCAACGCGCTAGGTCTGCGTGGGGTTTGGATTATGCCACCATTTTGAATGAGGCAGCCGTTGAGTATGCGGATACGACTTTGACTGCACCTGAAGTTCTTGTTGAGATCGCTAACAATCTACCTGTTTAGGAGTTAACCCGTGGCTTCCGAGCAGTGGTTGTTGAATGATACAAGTGTTGCTAGTAACGCTTATTTTACTGCTGTTGGTAGTTCGTACAAACTGCGAAATGTTTCAGCAGGAACGTACACTCGACGTACAACTTCACCTACCCCATATGAGGGTGCTGGCTATTATGCGAGTGGATTAAATAATGATTCACTTGGTCGCTTTTACACGTCCGGTAGTGTGCAACTTACTGGCGGAACATACTACACTGATGCCTACTTTTATCTAACTGGCTATCCATCTGTTGACGTTTTGGCTTTTGTTGTAACTGGTGATGATACTAATGTTCTTTACACATGGGCACAAATTGATACAGATGGCTCATTTTCCATTTCATCCTATGATGCAGTAAATGGACCAAGCAACTGGACTTCTAGTTCTAATTCTATTTTACCAACATCGGCGTGGTTTAGAATTGCCTATAAAACAAATGCCAGTGGTGTTGCTGAAGTAAAACTTTACAAAGGAACTGGTATAAATGGCACAACTGCTGATGCAACTTTAACTAAAGATTTTACCGCGCAATACCCATTTAGTGCTTTTGGCGCATGGGAGTATCAGGCTTTTGCTGTTGATAATACTGGTGGCTCTCCGGCAATTCTGTACGCTGACAACATCAAGTTTGACAACACCGCTTATCCAACACGCGGTACTGCTTACACTGCTGATGCTTCGTCAACGATTACGGCTACTGGTACGGCAACAATGTCGAATGCCAGGGTTGTTGCTGGATCAGCCACAATCACGGCCACTGGAACAAGTGCCGCCAATAATGCTCGCGTACTTGATGGTTCATCAACTGTAACAGCAACAGGCACCAGCACAGCCACAGTAACAAGTCTATCGTCCATTACCGGTTCTTCAACCATAACTGGAACTGGCACAGCAACTGCTGCTTCAACACAAAAACTAAACGCAACAGCAACCATTACGTCCAGTGGTACGGCAACAGCAACTGTAACTTCACCAAGTTTGAAAACCGCTGATGCCACTTCCACTGTAACGGCAACCGGAACTGTTACGTTCGTTGTTATACCACCAGTAACTATTGATGGAAGATCAACCATTGTTGCTGACGGTTCAGCAACTGTTGCCAAATCAATGCAACTCAATGGCACGGCAAATGTTACTGCAACAGCACAAGCTGGGATGACACACGGGTTCTACATTTTCCGTCCACCAACAAGAGAAATTGCCCCGCTCAGTTTAGATCCATATGCAGAAATCGTTGGGTATTACCAGGGCAAAACACTTGTTAAGCGTGATGGTGTTTGGAAGGTTGTGCAAAACAAACGTAAAGACTGGCTTGATGAATGTGAATACGTTTTCCTCGGTGGTAGAGAAAATCGTGTAACAGGTACACAAAAATCCGAACTAGAAGCGCAAGGCTACACAGTAGAAACGAGTTACGCATAATGATTGGCGAGAACTGTCGAAGCGGTTGCAAAACAAAAAACCACAACTCTTGGGTTGAGTGCGCCAAGGACGCAAACGTTCGTGTTGCTTACGCAAATTCAGCAAACAACCAGGACTACACAGCCCAACGTAAAGCCGATAAAGAACTGGACGCTTACAAGGCTGCCAGGGCTGAAGGTATTCAGCCTTCGGGTACTCGCATGGCACAGGTTGAACAAGCTCGCCGGATCAGTGATTCAACTGGTTCAGCATTTCAGGGAGTATAAATGGCTATCACACTTGGCGACCTCATTGAAGATGTTGAGGGTTTGCTTCATGGTCACACTGGTCAGGATGAGCAGGTGACGTACCTTGATGGTGCGATCAACTCAACTGCTTTGAGCATTGTGATTGGCTCAATTGAGGGTTTGCGTCGTGGTGTCATTGAGATTGATGACGAGTTGTTGTGGGTTGACAGCGTTGACACTGTTTCTAGGACCGTAACCATTGCCCCTTTTGGTCGTGGCTACCGTGGCACTACCGCATCGTCACACGCTGACAAGACAAAGGTGACAATGAACCCATTGCTCCCACGTTACCGTGTTCGCCGGGCCATCAACGAAACTATTGAGGCTGTTGGTGGTGAGTTGTTTGGTGTTTCTAACGCAACCATTTCCTATGACTCAGGTACGGTTACCTACGAGTTGCCGACAGCAACGTTCCCAGATTTGATGGATGTTTTGGCTGTGACTTGGGACAGCGAAACCACAACTGATTCGTGGGTTCCTGTTCGACGCTGGAAGTTCATTGACAAAGCCAACTCCACAATGTTCCCCTCGGGTAAGACCATTGACCTGTACGATCCAATCCGTTCGGGTACTGATGTGAACATCACTTACACGAAGAACACTGTTGCTTTCGCCAACGATGCTTCCACTTCATCACTGTTCAGTGCAACCAACTTGCCTAGTTCTTGCAAGGACGTTATCACCTATGGTGCTGCTGCTCGTTTGGCTTGGGCCATTGAGGGTTCACGCACTAACCAGACTGGGGTTTCAGCCAATGTCCTTGGTGACCAGTATGGAACGAACTGGCGTGGTGCTGCTAACAACTTTGGTAAGCAACTGTACGCCTTCCACCAACAGCGTTTGCAAGAGGAACGTGACCAACTTCTTCGCACGACACAGCCAACCATCCACTACCTGAGGTGATTTGATGCCATCCCCAACACGCCGGTACTACTCATCAACCGCTGTCGCAGCAACTTTGTCTGCTTCGTTGACAAGTTCAGCAACCAGTATTGCTATTAGTTCTGTCACTGGTTGGCCCACTTCGTACCCTTTCACTGCGATCATTGGTGAGGACACGAACAAGGAAGAACTGGTCACTGTTAGTGGTGTGGCTGGTACAACTTTGACCATTGCTCGTGGCGTTGGTGGCACAACCGCCCAAGCCCATGACGCTGGTGAAACGATCCGTCACGGTGTTTATGCCCAGGACTTTGAGGATGGGTCAGCTCACTACGCGGCATCAACGGCTGTGCATGGTGTGACTGGTTCTGTTGTTGGTACCTCGGATACACAAACTTTAACAAACAAAACAATTAGTGGTTCGTCTAACACGTTCAGTTCTGTTCCTTCATCAGCCGTGGTTGGTTTGGACACCCACACATCTAGCACTACTGCTCATGGCGCAACGGGTGCTGTGGTTGGTACAACGAATACTCAAACGTTGACGAATAAGACGATCAGTGGTTCATCGAACACTTTGAGTGCTATTCCTTCTTCGGCTGTTACTGGACTGGACACGCACACGTCTAGTACAGCGGCGCATGGTGCTACTGGTGCTGTTGTTGGAACCACTAACACCCAGACGTTGACTAACAAAACTTTGACCACACCTACGATTGGTGATTTTACTAACGCTAACCATACTCACCAGGTTGGTAGCGGTGGTGGAACGATTGTTACACCATTTTCCCTTGTTTATTCTGGAACTTCTGGTGTTGCATGTTCAGATAATACTTGGACATTAATGACGTTTGATACGTCAAACGGTTTTGGAACAAACACAGATTACGTTAACTGGCTAGCGAACAACGCACGATTAACAGCACCAACAAACTATGCCGGATTGTATTCAGTTAGGGCTTGTGTAACTTTCCCAGCAAACTCAACCGGTGTGCGACGCATCCAGGTTCGCAAGAACTCTGCTGGTTCAGCAACTGGTGGAACACTGATCGGCACCACACATATTCCCGCTTTAACAACTGCAAGTGCCGCAACAACTGTTGTTTATGGTCGTGATGCCTATCTTTCCGCTGGTGATTATGTTGAGGTTTTTGTTTTGCAAAACAGTGGTGGATCTTTAACAACAACAACAGCTGAGGCTTACACTTCGTTTTCAATCGCTAAGATTGGTTGATAATGGCAACGTTTGATGTAACCGATGAACCAGTATTCAGTATTGGTGTCGGTTCTGGAACTGTTTCTTACACAGCAAACAACTTTGGTTACGATTTTGCTCTCGGTGAGCACGCCTTCCTGAACGCTATTGGTGGTAAAACACCTTACCGCCGTGGCCTAGCTGATATTCGTAAGCAACAGTTTGATTCCAGTACCGCCCCAGGCGAACAGTCCCTTGACGGTTACTGGTTACGGTCACAGCAGGACTTCACCGGTGGTGCTGGTATCACGTTCATGGAACCTTCGAACGATGAGTTTCAGATGAAACGGTTTGCTTCGTCGCTTGGTGTTGATCCTTGGACTCGTGGAAAACTGACATTGCTGAAGCAGGCTGTGAGTACACGCACCTTGACGAACAATGTTTCTTCTTGTGCTTCTGTCACTAATGGTTCAAACAATTATGTTGTTACCGCTGAGTCTGGTAATACTACTGTTTACTATGACGGTTACGGTACTGGAACTATTACTGGTTGGACAAGCACACCTAACGGTAACCTTGTTTCAACTGGTGACGGTGTTGCTGTTTGTAGCACCACTGGTATGGAATACATTGCTGCCCCTTTCACTGGTGCGAAACAGATCCTTGCAACCAATGCCTCAACCACAACCACAAACGCTTGGTGGGTTAAGCAACGATTCATCATTGCCGACGATCACCATTTGTTTGAAAAGGGCGATGTTACTTCTTCACTGAACTTGAACACTGCTGGTAAACTTTACTCCCACCCATTGTCAACGTGGCGTTGGTCATCAGCTGTTGAAACCCCGAGCGCAATCCTTGTTGCTGGTAGTGCTGGTAGCAAGTCAGCGATTTATAAGTTCACCATTGACCAACAGGACGGAACACTACCAACACTGAGTGCCGGTATCACTGCTGCAGAACTACCATACGGTGAGATTGTCACCGGTATGTTTTCCTACCTTGGTTCATATGTTGTGATTGGAACTAACAAGGGTGTTCGTGTTGCACAGGTTGATGGCAACGGTGACCTAGCCTACGGCCCATTATCGTTCACTAATACCACGTCAACAAGCATAACTGGTTTCGCTGGTCGTGACCGTTTCGTTTACGTTGGTGTCGGTAACGAACTTGATGGGAACTCTGGTCTGATCCGCATTGACCTTGCCTCAACTGATGGTGACGGTCGTTACGCTTGGGCAACAGACTTGAACTCTGGCACAACCGGTCGGGTTAACTCGGTAACCAACTATGGTGACCTGATTGCTTTCACCCAAACAAATCTTTACATTGAGTCAGCTACGGACTATGTGACAAGTGGCTATTTGACCACGGGTCAGGTTCGATACAACACCCTTGAGCCTAAGAACTTCCGTTCGTTCCGTTTACGCGGTGACGCTTCTGTTGGTTCAATCAATGTTTCCTCGGTGCTGTACAACCAGTCACCTGTTTCTTTGTTCACATTCAACTCAAGTGTTGACATCAATCAAGACATTGCCATTGCCAATCCCACTGACCCACTTCAGGAATCGTTGGGTTTGAAGATCACGTTGTCTCGTGGAACGGCAAGCCAAACCCCGACCTTGACTGGTTGGCAAATCAAAGCTGTCCCTGGTTCAACACGCAGGCTGCTCATCAAGATTCCTTTGATGTGTTTCGACCACGAAACAGATAATGCTGGTACTGCCCGTGGCTACGACGGTTATGCCTATGACCGTTTGATTAGTTTGCAGGATCATGCCACCACCGGTCAAGTTTTGGTGTTTCAGGATTTGCGTACAGGTGAGCAGTTGTCTGTGACGGTTGAGGATATTTCTTTCACCCAAGAGGTTCCTAACAACCAGTCCCATGTTGACAACTTTGGTGGCATCATTGAGTTGACGGTGCAAACAGCATGACTTTGCCTAAGGATATTCAAAACGCTGCCGGTATTTTGGCTGTGCGTGGTGAGTCTTCTGAAACGATCAGTGAGGTTCGGGCCTTGCTGGGTTTGCCCGCTGGTGATTTGTTTGATGAACCATTGGAGCAAAGGATTAGGGGTTTCCAAACTGTTGCTGGTTTGGTTCCTAACGGTTGGTTAACGGGGATAACATACGACCGGCTTCGCTCCGTGAGGGGTGTGCCTAATGATAGGGGTGAAGCAACAATGACTGTTGCTGCGTTGGGTTCTGTTGCTACTGGTTCCCCGTTGCTGGTGGCTTTGGCTAGTACAGAGAACTTAGCCAATGGTACTGCGTTCACTATTTCTTTGCTGGTTGGTTTGCTCACGTTGGGTTTGGGTGCTGGGAAGATTTATAAGTCTTGGAAGTCAGCTATTGAGGCTGACATTTTGCACATTGAAAACGAGAAACGGCACGCTGAGTTGTTGGAAACTTTTTGTGATAAACTTGAAAACGTCATTGAGCAGGTTGAGCGTATCGAATCACGCCAACTTGTTTTGAAAACCAAGATTGAACAGATCGCTAAAGATAAGGGTATCGCATGAATCAGTTAGTTCGTTCAGCATTGACCACATTTGTTACTTCGTTCATTGCTCTTGTTCCATTGTCGGCTTTGGCTAACCAGGATTTTTCTTGGGTTCAATCCGCTTTGATCGCTGCCGCTTTGACCACTATTCGTACGGTTGTTGCTTACCTTGACCCGAAGAACACTGCGTTTGGTAATGGTTCCCCTGATGTTACGTTCACTTTGGATGAGAATGTGGACTTGGGTGTTGTTGGGGATGAGCAACCGTGACGTGGCATTTGGCCCCGTCGTTGGTGCAGTTGCGTTCTGAGGTTAACAAGCGTTGGCCTAACCGCCCTAAGGGTTCCGACGGTACGATTGGTGACGCAAGTCACAGTGCCCGCAGGTCTGACCACAACCCGAACTCGCGCAACTCGGTGAACGCTTTCGATATCACTTACCCTGGTGTTGACCCGAAGGTGATTATTGCTGCGGTGTCCAGGCACCCGTCGGCTAACTATGTGATCTTTAACCGGAAGATTTATTCTCGTTCCGGTGGGTGGAAGGCTGAACCGTACAGTGGTGTCAGCCCTCACACGGAGCATTTGCATGTTTCCATTTTGCAGTCTGAGAAGGCGGAGAAGGACACGACTCCTTGGTTGGCTGGTGTGGCTGTGAAGCCACCTGTTAGGCGGTCCACTTTCCCACTTCCAGCGAATCAGGCGTTTGGTCGTAAGGCTAGTTCGACTGTGCATAATGGTTCTCGCAATAGTGAGGATCGTGCTGATGTGAAGCGGATTCAGCGGAAGCTGAAGGTGTCCCCTGTGTCTGGTTGGTTTGGCCCTATCACTGAGAAGGCTGTGAAGCGGTGGCAGTTACGTCACTTGGCTCGACCGACTGGTTTGGTTGGCAAGAAGGAATGGGACCGTATGGGGCTGTAAGCCCCTGAGAGCGATTGAAACCCCCTGTCTGGTAGTTACTACTAGGCGGGGGGTTTTCTCGCGTTACAGGGCATCCTGTGGCTTCTGAGGGCTATTTGCCAATCAGGTATGCCACCACTTGTGGGTTGTCCCTGAGTGTGGCTAGGAGTGGGCCGGTCATGGAAGCCACCGCCATCTCCTCAGCATCGGATTCAATGTTGGGGTCGGATGAGCGGATCGCTGCGTGCAGGATTTCGTGGAGCAAGGTGACCTTGGCGTACTCCTCGGCTTTGCCGGGGTCAATGGCAATCGTCATGGATTCCAGGTCACAGGAACCACAGGCATCCCCAGTCGGGTGATGTTTTAGGACTTCAGCTTTCGAATACTTGATGGTCCAAGTGTAGGGGCTGACGTAAACCGTTTCCGGTCGGGTTACCTGCTTTGATCCAGGCTTGGCTGGTGTTCTGGACACAGTGGAACTTCCTCTCCATCAACGGTTGCGAACCAGGCCGAAGCATAGTTTTCACACGCAGAACATTTTACCAGTTTAGACATACTTAGTCCTAACTGTACAGTAATAGTTTATAGTTAATAGTTGAGCCGTCCTAAAGACGGCTCTATTACTGTACTGTATAGCAATAGTTACTGTTTAGTTTAGTATAGTTTCTATTGTACTCACAGCACCGACTGGTTTGTCAAATCGGTAGCCGATTGGCATTGAACTTGCGCTGATTTCACAACTGCACTACCCTGATCGTATGACAGAAAACACCACGTTGCCTGAGGGCGACTACCCACCGGAGCTAGACTACGACCCATTATCCGCTGAAAACATTGAGGGCCTTGACCCTGTGCCAGCGGTGAGCGAAGAACAAATCCAGGAAGAAATGGCAACATCTTCACAAACCATGCGGTTCCTGACCGAGGTTCTCATCTCCGAGGATTCACCGTTTCATTTCCGAACCCGTGACCTGACCGATGAGCAACGCAGAGGTGTGGCCGAAACAGCCACGTTCATGTGCGTGTTTTCTTTAGCCCACGACATTCTCCGTGCTGCTTCCCAAATCCGTGGTGAAGCGTTTCGTTCACAAAACCCAGCTAAAGCTAACTATGGCAGGGGTGTAGCCCAAGCCTTGGATGCCATTGCCGATTCGATGCTACCTGAGGTGAAGGCATGAGCGTTGGTCACAGGTCCTACTCGCAAGTAACATCCTACCTTTCCTGCCCAAAGTCCTACCAACTGGCCCGCGTTGTTCGCGTACCAGAAACCCCAGCCTGGTACTTGGCTGCCGGTAGCGCAGTCCACACCTGCCTAGAAGCAATCACCAAAGACCAACAAACCAGGGGTGACCTGCTCCTACCACTGTGGACAACCACCTACTTTGATGAGATCCACAACCTTGAAGAACGTAGCGGTGTCAGCCGTCACGACTGGCGTGTAGGTGGACGTAAAACCAAAGACAAGCCAAACGCCGAGGACTACAACTTTTGGTTGGACGAAGGCTTACGTCAAATCCAAGTGTTCGCCCAATGGTTTGATGACCGGATCGCTGAAGGCTGGTCAGTGCCAACCTTCGCCGGTAACCTTGCCTGCGAAATAGAACTCAACGCCGACTTCGGTGGTGTTCGAATCAAAGGTTACGCAGACCTAATCATGGAACTACCAACCGGTGAGCTGATGGTCATTGACCACAAAACTGGTAGTCGCACACCGGACACGTTCCAACAGTTGTCACTGTACGCTTTTGCTATGGAAAAACTTTCCCTACCAGTACCAGCCTTGGGCGCGTACTTCATGACACGCAAAGGTGAGCTATCCACACCCACCACGTTTTCCCAACAC
>Ga0070749_10002153_pt1 | contig 13252 bp, 15 predicted proteins | sample VirMetDEL_Nov_18_FD_75180 | JGI IMG/M metagenome (GOLD analysis project Ga0070749, IMG submission 75180) | Aqueous microbial communities from the Delaware River and Bay under freshwater to marine salinity gradient to study organic matter... | ecosystem: Environmental > Aquatic > Marine >...
GAGCGTCGGTGGCTGGACGACCGACCTTGCAACGACGCTGCCACTGGCAGTTGCTGCGTGTGTTGGTGTTTCCGCTCAGGAGTACGGCACGGAAGAGTGCATCACGCAGGAAGATTGCCTGCCGTACTGGCGATACAACCGGGGCAACGGCTTCCGTCGGTCGTATCTGATTGCGGATGCCGCTGGTGCTTTGGCTCCGACGACGTTCCAGCAGGGCCAGTTGTTCACGTTCGCGAAGAACCCGAGCAGCAATGCTCTGGTGGACAGCAAGATCGTGAAGACCAGTGATACTGCTGTTGCGGTGTTCCGTGCGGTACATGACAGCGGTCCGGACAACGTGAGCCGGGCGATGGTCGAGTTTTACTGAGTTTCTGGTTTGGTCTCTGATTGGATTGTTTTGGGAGAGTGAAGATGTCGAAAAAAGGGCCGAACCGGGCAGTGACTCAGCAGATTCTGCGAGACCACAAGAAGCACGGTGATGCGGTGTTCGAGGAGCTGGATGAGATTCTGGAGGCTGGCCAGATCCAGGCGACGGAACTGGACCTCGTGTCGTGCCTGGAGCACGACTTCGGTGTGGGTTACCGTCGCGACGTGATGACGATGGGTGACGACGCGATGGAAGCGATCATCACCAGCGGTACCTTCAACAAAATGGTGCCGAAGATCATCCGGACGGCGTTGGCGGAGCAGCCGAAGGAAGAGTATTTCCTGCTGAACCGAGTGACGATCGAGACCCGTGGCGAGTGCGAGGACGGGTACGAGGATCACGGAGTGTTCTCGGATCCGCAGGCTGAGGAGATCTGCGAGCTGCAGAAGCCTCCGATGTTCGGCGTTGCGACCGACTTCATGACGCATCCGAAGGGCAAGCAGTACGGCTTGGGGTTTGCGTTCACTCGCGAGGCTGTGTGCCGAGATCCGAACAGCTTCATCCAGCAGCAGATCCCGAAGATTAGTGATGCTCACAACGAGAAGTTCGAGAACCAGTTGATCGACCTTTTTGTTGGCTACACCAACACGTACAACCGGAGCGGGACGGATTACGATACTTACTACGCTGCTGACGGCACGTCGACTCCGTTCGGCGATGGCAGTGGCGGCCCGTGGGTGAATGCTCAGGCGAACGACCTGACCTGTCCTGCGGACTTCCAGAGTGCTCGCAACCTGTTCTACGACTTCCGCGACATGGTTCACGGCCGTCCGATCCCGGTACCGATGACTGGCCTGAGCGTGGTGACGAGCCCGCAGAAGGCTGATGCGGTACGTCCGAAGTTGCTGGCGACTGCCATTGAGGACGACGTGACGTGCAACGGTGGCGACTCAGTGAAATACATCATGACAGCGCAGGTTGCGAACCAGATGACCTTCGATCTGCTGTCATATCAGCGACTGGTCGACCGGATTGCACTGCGGTGGGGTGTGACGACTGAGGAAGCCCGGAACTGGTGGTGGTTGGGGAACATCCCCGAGTTCATGTCGTGGGTGTACAACATCCGGCCGACAGTGACTCGGTGCCCGCAGGATGCGGAGTCGTGTAAGCGACGGATTGTGGCTCAGTTCACCAGCCTGTCGAAGGGATACGGGTACATTCGCAATCCGTATCGTGGGATGTGGTTCACACCGGTGGAAGAGAGCGGCACCTGAGATTTGCGAGAGATCGCAGATTGAGAGAGAATGAAACCGTCCGGATTGACCCGGACGGTTTTATTTTTTGTGGCTGCTGGAGGATAATATGGCAGGCAAGAGTTCGATTTGGGCGATTCGGATGCCGGGTGGTCCAACAAAGATCGTGATGAGCGATGTGGCGATTACTGAGGCGAAGGCGAAGACCGAATACCGTGCGTCGTTGCCGAAGACGGTGGCATCGACGTCTGACCGGGACAAGAGTGTTGAGTGGCCACTGGTCGAGGCGATCGACGAGCAGACACTGACGAACAAGTACAGCAATTTTCTGCATCCGCATTCTTCGACTGGGCGTTCCCAGTTTGTTGTGGATCTGCGAAAGCCGAAGTGAGGTTGCCATGTCCTGTCTGAGTTGTGCTGAGCTGGAATCGAAGATTTGTGAGCTGGCAGAGAGCCTCACGAGCGGAGAGGCCTGCGGTGGCATCACCAGTCAGGGCGGCGTGACTGTCGACACCCGTGAGCAGATCGTCCAGAAGCAGCGAGTGCTGGAGACATACCGGCAGATGTGGACGGACAAGCGGTGTGGCGAGCAGAACGATGCGGGGCTGTATGAGTTCATTCATACGGCCTGCGTGGCTCCTGCGACCTGCACAGGGCGGTCCTGTCGTGGTTCGAGGGCCAGTCAGCGATCGACGCGGAGATATCGCCGATGAGTGAGGGGTGCTGTCCGGAGGTGCCGTGCGGTTGCCAGCAGTGGATGGAGTCGTTCTGCGACTTCGAGACTGTCACGCACACGTACTGTGGCACTGAGACGACGTTTGAGAAGTGCAAGAGTTACCCGATGCAGACGGAACTTGTGCGTCCGGATGCGGGGATACACCAGCAGGACCGGATGTTTTTCGTGAGCCGGCAGGAGCAGGACGTTGAGAGTGCTCCGGGGGCGGTGATCGAGACGGCGGACGGGGAGCACTGGCAGGTGTACGCGGCGGAGTACCTGCAGGCATTCTGTGTGTGGAAGCTGTGGGGGCGGAACGTGGCGACATGCTTCAGCCTGACGAACCGTCTGGACATCTGGGACGCGACTGGGTGTGAGTCTGACTGTCAGTCGGTGAAGATGCAGCGAGTCGGGACGGTTCGAGGGAAGATCCTGCCAGTTGCTGGTCAGCGGTCTGGAACGCGGAATTCTGACGACATGCGGGTACGGTGGCAGTGTTCGGTGGAGCGGTGGACAGTTGGTCCGTATCCGCTGGCGCATCACAGAATATCGAGCAGTCAGGGGATGTTCCGGGTGGTGAGCTTTCAGGACGGCGGCCCGTATGTGCCGTTCACGATGGTTCTGGAGCTGATGGATGTTTAGTCTGCGGGTGGCCGAGACGGATTACGAGGCTCCGTTCAGGGAAGCGGCTGACGGGGCGTGCGGCCGGATTGCGTTCGCTCTGGCACAAACGTACAGACAATACCTGACTCAGTCGGAGGCTCCTCCTCACAGTACACCGTTCACAATTCCCCACGCCTACGACGGGTGGAAGCCGGGTGGCTTTTATTGGGCAGGGCAGGCTGACGGCCTGTCTGATGGCGGCGACCTGAGTGATGAGGCGTGGTTATTTGGTGACGTGTCTGGGGTTATGCCTCGGCAACCGCCTTCGATGATGCAGTCTCACAAGAACAATACCGTTGCCGGCGGTAACATCATGGGTGTTCCGTTTGCAGCGGATCAGACTGATCATTTGGCGAATTACATCCAGTCGGAGTATTCTGGTGCTTGGCAGGATGGTTATTTTGTGGGGATGGCCGACAGCCACATTTCAGGGCGTGGGAACAACTATCTTGTGCTTCTGGATCAGGGTCAGATTCCGGGGATTGCTCCGCGACCGTGGATTGAAGTGATTTTTGATTTCGAGCGTCGCGACTTGCTGGCGGCTGCATTGCAGCCACAGGATGCGACACCATTTTGAGAGGCTGACAGGAATGCACCGGTACAAAATCTATGGCGTTGGCAGTGTGATGGAGTTCGACGCGGTGAGCCCGGAGGTGGCTGAGGCGATGCTGATCGAAGAGATCCCGCAGTTGCGTGTCGAGCAGATGGTGACCCGGAGGGTCCGATGACCTGTTGCGTCGAGGATGCGTGGATTGCTGCGCTGCGGGCTCTGGACTGCACTCCGGTGAAGTCTGAGGGGCATTTCGTGCTGCAGCGGTCGGGCTCCGAGATCGTGCCGTATGTGGTGGTCAGCAGTGCGATTTCGAGTGGCCTGCGGACGACTGACACGGTGCAGCGGATCCAGAGTGTGAGCCTGCGCGGTTATTTCAGCGTCGACCGGATTCAGGATGCCAGGGAGTGGCAGGGGCTGGTTGAGGCGTTGCTGAAGAGCCGGCGGTGCGTGCCTCTTGGAGACTGTGGCTGTTTTTGTGTACGATCCGTCGGTCCATCGCAGATGACCCCGGTGGGGACGCTGCTGAGCGTGTTTGTGACTGTCACAGGGAGTTTTATGCCGACCGAGGAGACGTCCGGGTCTGGCACATGAGGAGATTTGAGATGCCGTTTGAAGCTGGTGAGTTGTGCTGTTCCTCTGCTGCTTGTGTTCTTCTGGACACAAACACAGGAAGCGGAACGACATGGGACAAAATTCCTCATGTTACGCAGATTTCGGTGAATCAGACTGCCAACACGCCGAAGTTGGTTACCAGTTCGACTGGTGGAAAAGAGACCAGTGCGTGCGGCACAGTCACGCAGACTGGGAACTTGGCTGTGGCGTGTCACCGTGGCGTCGGCCCGGGTTACTTGACGGTGAACAATGTTTACCGGATCCGCTGGGCCGAGGACTGCACGTACATTTGGAATGCAGAGACTTGTACGGCCTTTTCTGATGGTGATGCGGCTAACTATCTGGATGCGTATATCCGCATCACGACTGTTCCCATCGACTTCAACATTTCCGGCAATGCGGCAACGATTTACAACTACTCGTTCGATATTGTCGGTTGGGTGGTTTCTCCTGAAACTTACCAGCAGGCACCACAGACCGATGTTGATGCCGGTTTCCTGTGCTGATAGTGGAGGTGTGGCATGCAGAGAGTTCGAGTGGGCGATCTCGAACTTTCCATCAGTCCTCGTAAGTTGATCAACTACATCGAGAAGGTGCAGTTCATCAAGAGTCGGCGGCCGGCTCCGTGGGATCTGATGAGAGGGGTTCCGAAAACTCTTTCGGTGGCGGACTACACGGCATACGTGGAGACGGCGATGAAAACCGTCTACACGCATGCCAGTGCGGTCGGCATACAGGAAGAGATGGATTTCGACACGTCTGCAGAGGGCTTTTTCTGGTCCTTGTGGAAGTGCATGGTTCCAGACAGGCCTTCGGTCAAACGCAGGGTCACAATGGCCGAGGCTGGAGCACAGCAGGAGCCGTGGGAAGCAGGCGTGCTGAGGGCGAAGGCGTTGTGGGAGGCAGCGACTGACGACGAGAAGCGTCAGATTCGTATGGCGATGGATGCCTCTGACCAGATGCGGCAAGTAAAAAACTCCGATGGCCCGCCCGAGACGAGCAGTCCGGAGCCGGGCCCAAAACCATAAAGATGGATGTACTGCCTGAGGATCCGGGTTTTCTGGTTCCTCGGTGCAGGTATCGACATTTGGCTGAGGCTCTGTGTCGTGAGCTGCACATTTCGCTAGACTCTGCGCTGCAGTACACCCCCTTTGAGGCGTATCAGGCACTGGGAGCAGAGATCTATGTCTGAAGGTCAGCGGTTACTCGACGTTTTCGTGAGTGTGCGCCCGGATCCAGAGATGCTGGAGGCTGTGAAGGCTGCGCATGAGACTCTGATCAGTGACCTGCAGAAACGCCTGGCAGAGGTCAGTCAAGCAATTGGTGCGACGACTCGGACGCATGTGACCGAGGTATCCAATGCGGTGCAGGTACTGACGGATCGGCTAAATGCTCTGCAGCAGGCGAGCCAAGCCTTGCAATCGCAGAACAGACTCACCGGTGGTGGCGGCCGTGGCGGTGCCAGCGGCGGTGGTGGTGCGGTTACTTCTGGGTCGTCAGCGCCTCCGCCACAGTCTCCTCCGCCCAAAACTCAGGCGGAACTTGAGCTTGATCGGATCAGCGAGAGAAGAGCAGGGATAGAAGAGAACATCAGGCTGCTGCGTGAGGCGAACTCGCTGGAAATTTCCAGGCTGCGTAATCTTGGCCAAAAGGAATTTGCATCTCCGTATGAACAACAGAATCTTGAGTTAAGAGCAATTGTGTTGGAAATGCGAGCGATGGATGCAGAAGAAGTCAACCTGCTGACCAATGATGCAAGACGTCAAGAGTATTTGGATTTCTACACTCAAATCGGGCGCCGTGTAGATAATGCAAGAGAATCTGTCGAACGATTTGCAGACAGAGTACGGCAGGTGTCTGCATTTGCTGTTTCTCAGCCCGGCGTGCTAAGTGGTTCAAAATTTCAGGAGGACATCGCGAAGCTATTCAGGGCTCAGAATATCAGGGCTGGAATAGCCCTCGGTGCCCCACAGGAACGGCCGACTGGTCTACCTTCATCGGGTGCATTGGCCGATGACTTGCGTGCGCAGGAACAGGTCGTCAGAGAGAATGCTGCGAACGTCAAGAGGCTGCGGTCTGAGTACGATGGCACGAAATACTCTGTTGATAATTTGAGAGATGCAATTGACGAACTGGCGAACAGCCAGAAGCGACTCAGTGTTCTGCAACTGGCCGCCAAGGATCAGGGGAATCTGTATCGTGGCATCGCCGAGGGGGCAAGAGACGCCTCGATAGCTGCAGGACGTTTGTCCATTTCGCTGAAAGATATCGGTGACGTGGGCCTGCGTGATGACATCGTGCAGTTGCGACGTGACGTTCAGGATTTCGAGCGAGAACTCACACGCCTGCAGAGCAAGGGTGAATTCAATTTCGTTGTGCAGTCGTCTGGTCTGGATGATCTGTTGCAAAGACTTCAGAGCGTGACTGCACGATCCGGAACAGCGACTACAAGCAAAGAGAAAATAGTTGAAACGAACGAGAACCTGCGAGCTTCAATTCGCTTAGACGAAATCAAAGTCCAAGAACTGAACGAGCAGTACATCAGCAGGACGACAGCCAAAGAGCGAGCGGCTATTGTGTCGCAGCGAGCAGAGCTGGCGCGTAATCAGGCGCTGATTCAAGAGGCAAATAGAGACCGTGACAACTCTTTAATAAAAGAACAGGAATTGAACGCCCTTCTGATACAGCGAAAGGCTCTTCTTGGCACACTGAGTGCGGACTTGCAAGATTTGGCATCGAGGACAAATGCGTCGTTTAACAGACTGCAGAACACGGCATTTCAGGTTGGCCAGGCATTTGAAGACTTTGCCGTCGGCTTCCAGCTAAACGGATTTGCTGGCGGCATCCGTGGTGCTGCCAACAACATTTCGTTCATCGCACAAGACATCGCCAGCATTTACGTCAGCAGCGACAAAATCAGCCAGAAATGGAAACTGATTGCTGGTGTCGGCACTGGCATCGGTGCTGCACTGGCTGTGACGATCCTTCCTCCAACGATTGCGTGGCTGGAAAGTCTCAATGACATCTCGATCGAGATCGAAGACATCTCTCGAAAGATGCAGGACATGTCTGATGAGTCACGCCGTGTCGCTGAGGCGAATCAGAAGACCAGAGAGACGCTCCGTGGCATTGGCGAAACTGACAGCTTTGAATCTGTGTTGCAGCAGTTGAGAGATCTGCGAGAAGAAACACAAGACACTGCAAAAACCGTAGCGGATACAATCAACAACATCTTTGCTTCAGATCAGGTTGATGGAATCAGGAAATCATTTGGTCCGATTTCTGCAGAGATCAGGAAACAACTTGAGGACCTCAGTATCAGAGCAAAGTTGCTGCAAATTAACCTGCAGCCTGTTGCGTATGGCATTGACCTTTTCAGAGAGCAGAAGCCGTCAATACCATTCGATGAGGCAATAAAACGGTCAACAACAGAGTCTGATAAACAAATTCAATCTTTGCTCGATACATACATTCTTCTGGGCCAGCAGTTAGATGTTGTTCAATCGAAAGCAGCCAGCGGTGTACCAGAGAGCAGCGACCTGAAGCGAACGTCAGATTTATTTGTCGATTTGACGAAACAAATTGATGAATTTGCAAAGTCTGCAGATGTTTCTGATGAAACAAAGAACTTTGCAGAAACATTCAGGTCAAACATTACTCCACTGCAGAAGGCCTTCGAGGATTTGCTCAAACCTCTGAAGGAGGTCGAGGAGGTCCTTCAGCGGAGGTTCAGTGCGGCCGTCGATGCTGCTCAGCGGAAGACGGAGCAGTTGGCGGAGCGTCAGCAGCTTCTGCGGCTGCAACTGCAGGATCAGGCCAGCGAGCAGTCGACAGCGTTGCTGGACATCCGGGAGTTCAGCGCACAGTATCAGGACATGATCGAACAGACGCTGGAGTTTTACGCCAAGTCGCAGGGAGTGACGTCGGCTCAGGTCGAGGGCCTGAGAGAGGTGCTGCGTGGCCAGGCGAACATGGAGATCGGCAACAAGAATCTGACTGAACAGAAGTCAGTGCTGGATCGCATTCAGTCCGTCGAGGAGCGGATTGCTGGATTGCGGGAACGGTCTGCGGCTGCGAGATCGCAGATGGTGTCACCGGAAGACTTTGCTCAGCAACTGCAGCAGAATGTTCTGTCCATTGAGCCGGTTGACAAAAATACGGATGCTCTGGAGAAGGCTACCAACGAGCTGATCGAGTTACGTCTGGAACTCGTCAAACTGCAGCAGTTGGAGGAGATCCGGGTTCAGCGTGGCGAGATTGCAGAGTTCAACAGGAACGCGGTAAACCTCGGTCCACAGATCCCGAGAATTCCATCGAGCGTTGACCGGGCATTGCTGGAAGCTGAGCGTGCGTTACCATTCCTGCGGGCTCCGACGGTGTCTGATCTGATGCGGATGACTCCGATCGTGGCTCCGATGGGAGGGATCGGGGGAGCGGCAGGGATGCTCGATGTGATGAAGGGAATACCCGGTCAGGGCTCAATTTCCGATTTGGTGAGTGTTGGCGTAGAATCCGGCATTCGCAAGGCGTTGGAAGGGATCGCACCTGCTCTGTTCAATCGGATTGAAGGGGTGAGTGAGGCCGTGAAAACCAAAGACATGTCGCCGAGGGCACAATGAGTAGGATGACCGCAAATCTGCCGTTCTGCGTGGAGGCTGTGCATCCTTCTGGAATCCCACAGTATGCTGGCGGCAAGCTGACTGCCACGCGACAGTTTGTCGTTGCTTGCAATCGGGCAGAAGAGCTTGGGCTTCGGTTGCTCGGAAAATGGAGAAGCAGCAACTCGCAGATTCTCTACAGCACACCACAGCTTCCGGCAAGATATCCGTATACTCCGTTTGATCCGATTGTTCCCGGTGCATTCACAGATTTGAGGCCATGGCCTTTCAACATGGTCGCTGTGGGGTTCTCTATCAGTCCCAAAAGTGAGTGTTGCTTTAACAATGACTGGTATACACGAGAAGAACAGGATGTAAAAAGCAATTACATTGACGATCTTGAGAGCAGAGATCAGGCTGAGCGGTATTACAAAGTTTTGTGGGATGATACGGGAGATGGCGGAAACGAAGCCGCGATGGGAGATACAACATGCAAGTGTGTTGTGTCTGTGCAATACGAGGAGCCGCCATGGGACTGCACTGGGCCTGATGAAAATTCTGCAACAGCGAACGTAGATATACTTGCGAACACAGCAATCTCCGTTGAGAAGAATTCGTCCTTTGAGCTGTATACACTGCCGAACAGAAACCTTATTTGGGCTGATTACAGCGGCGCAGATCAGCAACTGAAGGGGGACAGTTACGCGACAATATACGTACCGACTGCCGATATTGTTGTTGACTGGTACAACATACCTGTAGCGAAGTTGTGCGAGATTGAATCGCATCTTGCGAAGTTCAGGAACCATGTGAACTGCACGCCATTCACTCTGCTGAGCGAATGTCTTTGTCTTTCGAGTAAGGAAGAGGTGTGCTCAGAGTCAAGCACGGCCGTCAGCGATTGTCAGTTCGAGAATGAAACTGTTCTCTTTCTGGACTGGGATGAGATTAAGGAGCATCGCACCCGGGGATTCCGTCTGATGGACACCACTACTCTCCGGCTGAATTTCAAACAAAAGCGAATAATCAACTCTGCTCCAGAAGATACGACACCTGAGATTGTTGGTCACAATCATCTGTATCTCGATTCAAATTCAGACAACATTGGCGAAGGAGGGTGGAGGCGAGTTGAGCGAAAATACACTGGCGGCAATCAGCCGCTGTATTACGGTCGCAACTTCAACAACATGTTTGATCCGGCAAAAAATGCTAACGAAGGGTGCTGAACTGATTCACCATGGCTACTCGCAAACCTGCTGAATGGAAGATCGGTGAAAGGATCACTGCTGAGCATCTCAATGAGATGCGGCGTGAGTCAATGCGCAGCAGGTCAGCCAGTTTTGCTGGGCCGAATGTCTCTGTCATTGGCAGTAATCTTGGATCTGCGTCTGCGTCGCATTTGAAGCCAAATGTTCAGTTGGTCATTGCGAGGGAGGACTTCAGCAACGGTCAAATCACTGATGCGTATCCGAACAAAGATCGAACGATGTCAGGCAAGTGCAGCCTGATGAAGTTGGATTCGAGCCAGGATCCTGCGCAATACGTGGACGAGAACGAGAACTTGTTTCAGCCCTTCCGAGTCTGGGATCCGCTGGCAGAACTGACTGGAGCACCGACGAAGAAGCAGGGCGATATCTTCTACTGTGTCTGGAACAAGGACACACAACGGGCTGAGGTGTTGCAGGCCAGTGGTGTCCAGATCCGGCATGGTCTGGTTGGCGACTGCCTTGGGATGGGATGGTATACGGTCGAGTTGATGGACTGCATGCAGTTCGAGCCGCCGGACTGCGAGGATTTTGATCCGTATTCAGGTTCTGATCTTGGCTCTGGGTCGGACTCAGGCTCTGGTGGTGGTGATGGGTGTGATCTGTGTGAACCTACGGCCGAGGACGCCTGTGGGGATCCCAGCGGCATTCCTGACCTGGCTTTTGGCTGTGCCCAGGCAGAGGTTGTCACGACGATCCGTCCGAGGCGAAACAGCAAGTGTTATCCGCTGTACGGCAACAATGAGTTTGTCTTTGCCCTGGACAAGCGTGTCGTGCCTTTGAAGAAAGACGGCATGGTCACCATTGCGTATCTCGGAGATACGTGCAGTGGTGGTTCTGGCTGGGAGACGGGCTGCGGTCCTGCGGGATCTGAGAGTGGCAGCAATCCGGAGACAGGAAAAGGTCTGTGGGTTGTCCTGAACGGCGAGTATGAGACGGTCTCGATACCATACGAGAAGTACGAGTGTTGCGAGGACGGGACAGTCAAACGAGTGCAGTGTACGATGTTCATCGTTGAGGGATCTGTGTGCGTTGGTCCGGTGGATCCATGCCCAACCGACTCTGGTTCAGGGAGTGATTCCGGCTCGGGCTCAGGATCGGGATCTGGCGGCGGTGGTGGTCCCGGGCTGGAAGGCGGAGAAACACCGTAGTGGGATTCACGGCAACAAACCCTGCGATTCTGGAATGCTGCGGCTGCGGCTGTGTGGGCTGCTGTGTTCCTCTGCGATACGACAATCCTCAGTATCCCGGAGGCTATATCCCGGCAATCCCGTTTGAAATCATGGCTCCCGGTTGCCCTGAGATCGACGGGGCGACAGGGTCCTTTCCGCCGGTGGATCCGACTGCTCCGATCAAAGGCAGGTGCGGTGCCTGCGCGACCTTCTGCTCGACTGTGCAGGCGGTTCTGGCTGGGACGTTCCGCGTTGAACTGGGCGGCATGTGCATGACCAGTCCGTGCGGGTTTAAGTTCTGCCTGGCGCTGGAATGCACTGCCTCTCAGGAGCCTGCCACGGATCCGTTGCTGGAACCCTGCTGCAGTCGTTTCCGGCTGTGGATCGGCACAGACGTGACTCAGGTGGAGGACAACGGGCAGCGGCCGGCGAGTCTGCTGGACTGTCAGTTGGCCTGCGTAAGCTGGAAAGCCGTCGCTCCGACCAGTTGCGTCTGCCTGCCGGACGGTGGCGGTTTCAGCGGACGGTTTCCTCTGGCAATCAATTACTACTGCCCGAGCTTCCCGAGCGGACCGTGCGAGGGTGAGCCGAACTGCTGCCTGCTGAACTGTGATTTGAGCGACGCCGAACTCGTGGTATGATCGTACCGGAGGGCGACTGTTATGGGCGAACAGTGTCAGTGTCCGCTGGCTGGATATTGTGAACGGCGGAAAACTCGCATACCCACGGCACACTGGCAGATGTGTCAGCGTGGGCTGGTGGCGCAGGTCGACAAACTGTGGGCACAGGCTCCGGTGCGTCGTGAGTCTGGCATGACGATCTCAGAAACAGCAGCGCTACCACCGCAGAAGAAGTGCGGTTGTGGGACGCGACTGAAGGGTTTCGTGAGGTGACGTATGCTGCGGGTCTTTTGTGTGTGGCTACTGGCGATCGGGATTGTCGAGTCTTGGAACGGCATTGCCGGCTACTTCGTGGAGTCTGCTCGCATCCAGCGTGAGATCAGGCAGATGCAGGCGGAGATTGATCGGGGGCTGGGATGGGACTGAAAGCATTGTGGCACAAAAGGCAGCCGTGGTCTGTTCCAGTTGCCAGTCCAGTGCAGCCGGCGCAGAAGACGGTAGGTCGCATGGCAAGAATGCCTGCGGATGTGCCACGGAATCTTGTGTGGCATTTTTATCCTGTCCCGCATGTCTGGCAGTGGCATGCCGACAACCTGCGTGAGTTGTTGTCGTCAGGGGCTTTCGATGGCGGCAGAGTGATCATCGGGATCTCGACGGACGGCACCACAGATACCGCACAGGAAGTGCAGGACAGGATTGGCGCATCCGGGATCGACTGGATCCTGACAGACAACATCAATCACGACGCAGCGCCGTTTGCGTCTGGGCAGCGGTTCGGCGAATTGCAGACTGCTATCCCGGCGATGGAGATGCTGAGAGGCGTTGGCGAGTCGGTGACGTTTTACGGGCATGCGAAGGGCGTGCGACCGCATACAAAGACATCGGAGGCTGTGCGGGTCTGGTCAGAGATGATGTACGAAACCGTGATGTTCAACGCCGACTTTTGCGTGGACAAGATTTCTGAGGGATATGATTTTGTTGGGTCGTTTGTGACAGGCAATTGTCCGCAATTTCGGACCCGGTATTCCTGGCATTACAGCGGCACGTACTATGCGTTTCGTACCAGAAGGATGGTCTCTGAAAGACTGGTTCTGCCTTATCAGTTGATTTATGGCGGAACAGAAATGTGGCCGGGAAACCACGTTGCGAGACAGGATGCCTATTGTGTCTTCGCCGATAGGAGCCCGTGTGTTCGGCAATATGACGTCAGGCAAATGATCAGAGTGACAGGGCAGAATATCTTCTGGGAGAGCAGTCGATTCGGAGGTGGTCCCCACATTGATCAGCACTATCGGGAATTTCTCTGGCTGATGAATGAGATTTCTGGAATGGGGCGTGGGCTGATCATTGGATCAAACCATGGTGGGCTGGAGCATCACATTCTGAGTCGTGGCTATGCTGGCGAGATCGTCAGCGTGGACATTGCCCCGAAGC
>Ga0070749_10002159_pt1 | contig 13230 bp, 22 predicted proteins | sample VirMetDEL_Nov_18_FD_75180 | JGI IMG/M metagenome (GOLD analysis project Ga0070749, IMG submission 75180) | Aqueous microbial communities from the Delaware River and Bay under freshwater to marine salinity gradient to study organic matter... | ecosystem: Environmental > Aquatic > Marine >...
CTCATTGCCGCAGATTAACAGGTTTCTGGTCCGGTGGTTAACAAATAATCGATTCCCGAGAGTAGGTAGTGGAAGCAGCAGTAACCAATTGCTGCAACAATATAAACAAAAACTAAATAACTAAAAAACATATGAATAACAATAACAACACCACCGAAACCGCCCAGTTCAACTTCGATCTGTCCGAGACTGGCAACCAGTTGATGGAGTCGCACGATATGTCCGTCTCGACTGGTCAAATGACCGCCAATCAATCGGCCCTTAACGCAATAACCGATGCCTTCTCTTTGCAATACGAATTGCTGCAGCAATACAGCACCGAGAAGGAATCGCTTGCCGCCGTCATCGAGCGCGTAATTGATGACATTAAGGGCGCAGATCTCGAGGCGAAGCGTGCAGTGGTTCGCGACCACCTGCTTTCCCTCGATAAGTGGGACAAAAAGTATATCAGCGAGACACTCTGCCGAGTCTTTCGCGGATTAGGCCTCGAGCCTAAGAAGAAAGCAGGTCGCAAAGCCGAAGCCGATGTAGTCGCGATGGTTGAGAAGTTCCTCGAGGAGAACCCCGAGATCAGCATCAGCGATGTGGTTAAGAAGTTCCGAGCCGCATCAACCTACGCCTCCAAGCTTGCTAAGGAAGAAGCCTGATTCACCTGCCACATAGAAACCCAGAAACGCCCTGCCAGCTTAACCGCTGGTAGGGCTTCTTTGCGTTATGAAACAGATCATTCTAGATACCATTGGAATCATTCTCGTCGCAGCTGCAATGGCTGCATTCGGAATCCTCGCAATGCTCACCCTCTAATTGTTGCAACAATATGGAAATGCCTAACGAAGAACTAATCTACGAGATCGCCTACAGAGCGATGCTGGCGTCACCCGAAACAGTGCTCGAGTGGCTGGATGGATGTGCCGATAAGGACAGTTTGATCGAACTGTTTAAGCACATACACGACAGAGTAAATGGAGAGCATATGGACGAGTGGGCCTTCGCTATGGAAGTCAAACAGTTCTGCTCAATTGTTGCAACAATATGAACGAGTTCATCATCACCATTACCGATCCAGCATCCGAGTATGCTGGTCAAACCGTAACCGCCGCATACCTGGGACCACTCCCGCCTAGGTTCGGAGGTGGTTCGTTTCCGTATCAAACCGATGCCTTCCAGATCCTCGATAGTGGCGATCTGATCTACCTGTTGGGGTTAGGTGGCCCGACGTATGACGGCGCAGTGGTTCGCCCGACGTCAGGGGTTAACAAATCCGCAGATGCCGAGAGTAGTAAGTAGAAGCATCCGATCAGCTGCTGGACCTTCGGGTTCGGCAGCTGCACGGGCGATTCTGCCCATCTAACTAATAAAACATATGAATAACATCACCAAAGCCCAGTGGACCGTAATGCCACAGGCAGAAACACGCACTCGCATTCGCGAGATGCTGAACAACGGGTTAATCAAACTCGTGAACATCACCGAGTCAGACTTCCGAGAGTTAGTCAACGGCTCGACTTTACCCGATGGCATTAGCCTAGGGACGTTTAAACTCCGCGAGGTAGGTATGACTTGCGAGTATGTGCACCCGACTCCCGAGCCAATTGCTGCAACAATTGCCGAGCCAGTCGCGAGTGATTCCGATGATGCTCTCAATGCAGCACTGGAATCCTTACAGGCTGCAGTCGCAGCACGCAGCCGTCCCGCTATCGATCCGCAGCAGGTCCAGCGCATTGCCTACGATACGATGGAGACTCACTTCGACGGTATGTTTGCGGATCGAGTGCAGTCCAGCACTGGCGCACTGGATCAGGTTATCAGCGGCGCTGTGACCAAGTTCGCGACCGATGAGATCGCGTCCACCGTTTCGGTATTAGTGCAGGGCGAGTTTGGCCAGTCTATCCGCACGGGTTTGGCCGATGGCAGCGCAACGATGCTGCCACCTATCAGGCCAGTGTCTCCAGCATTCTGCGAAAACTCGTTCACCAAGCGGCTAGCTATCCTTATTGCACTCCGAGCTCACATCATCAGCAGCGGTCCATCAGGCGCAGGTAAGACCTTCCCGATTGAGAACGTGCTTAATCGGTTAGGCAAACGCTGGATTAAGATTGGCTGCGCCGATGGCATCAGCATGTCCGAGCTACTGGCCGAGAAAGTCATCGAGGTAGAGAACGGCGTGCCTACGATGAAGGTCATCCTCAAAGCATTGCCCATCTGTATGCGCGAAGGTCTGATTCTTATTATGGATGAGATCGATAAGCTACCCGATGAGATCCTGTCTGTGCTGTATGCAGCTACGGACAAATACCCCGGTGAGATCTACATCCCACAGTCAGGCGAGCGTATTACTGCTCACCCAGACTTCCAGATCATCGCGACCTGTAACGGTCTTACCGATGAGTCGGGCCTTTACTCAGGCCATCAGATCAGCGGCGCTCTGAAGACTAGGTTTGTCTCCTGCCCTGCTGAGTATCTCACCAAGTCCGAGGAGGTAGAGATCCTCGAGCGTGACGGTCTCAGCAGGTCTGCAGCGAGTGATCTAGTTGATGTGTTCACTAAGCTTCGGACAGCTCACGACTCAGGCGTGCTTACTATGCCGCCTTCCACCCGAACGATGCTGCTTATGTCCAAGCTTATGCAGGGCAAAGACACCTACGGCAACGTAGTGCCTGGGCAAAACCTCGTCACCCAATCCGAAGCACTCGATGTGGCCGTGATGGGTATGCTCTGCAAATCAGAGCGCGATTCGGTCACCGCAATCCTCAACGCTTAATTGCTGCAACAATATATGACTACAACTACACAGCCACGCTACGCACTGACTCAAAAAGCGAAGTGCATTATTGCCCATAACCTACGCAGACGGATCGAGCTGAGGGGAAAACTTCCGTCCGAGGCTCTGCAGTTTTTCTCGCACCGAGCCAGATACAAAGCACTGATCGAACGGTGGGCCAAGCGTAGAGGTTACAACGTCTGCCCGTGGTATGCGGCTCAGCTGAAGGAAGAAGACGCGCTGCAGAACCTGTTCCGCCAGTTCTATGCCGAGGCATACGGTGGTTTGCCTACCGAATGTATGGACCCGAACAACGTCCCTCAGTATCCAATCGCTGTTGTGGATGACGGCGCATACACAACTGTGCAGAACAGCGGCAAAAGTGCCGATAATACCGACAGCGGTGATGCCGACAGCGGCGACAACGGCGAGATCGGCAACGGCCAGACCGAACGGAAGGAGCGCGTCCAAACCAGCTGGGGCGATAGGGCGAATGATGTAATGCAGCGCATCAACAACAGAGGTAATCAGCGACCTCAATGCGTAAGCTATAACAGCAACACCAAAGAAATTAATCGACTGCTCCCGTTATCCAATCAGCTATTAGCTAAGGTCAGGCGTGCGCTACTGGCAGACACCCGCTCAGTGGTTAAACGCTACCGAGACAGCGGTAACCTAGACATGCGCCGCCTTACCGACATTGTAGGTATGACCGATGTCTCTACCGTATACCAGCAGCGCAGTCGAGGCAGAGCGTTGGATGTGTGCGTTCAGCTATACGTTGATTGCTCTGGGTCAATGAACTCTAAGACTGATCACCGCGCTACGCTAATGCAGCGTGCCTCAGCAGTTGCCGCCTGTATGGCGAAGGTGTTGGAGCAGCTTCGAGTTCCGATGCAGATCATCACCTATGATGACGTAGTTCGCATCATCAAAACGTGGAGTTCTCGCTGGGGAAAATCGCAGCTATCAGATGTAGATTTTGCTGGCGGCACTGATGCTCCCACGGCGTTAGGCACAGCTGTTCCAGAAATGCTGCGTCGCCGCGAGCAACGTAAGATTGCCTTCATCATTACCGACGGCGACCTGTCTGCTGCCGATACGATGTATCGTGTTGGCGAGGATCTGGAAGGCTGGAAAAAGCGCGGCGTTGAGGTGTATGCAATCGGCCTAGACATCAACTGCCTGATATGCCCCAACACTCGCCGCCCTAATCACGATTACTGGGGTGTTGTCGGTATTGGTGATCGGGTCTTTCATTGGGTAGACCGAGAGGCTTACGAGATGAATCAACCGCACGCCTACGAAACTGTCGGCTTCAATGGCGGCATTGATGAGGTATCAGGCTCCAACCTTCTCCCCAAACTGTCCTCCCTGATGGTATCGGTTCTTACTCAGGGTAGGCAGTCCATCTAATAAACACTTTCAGCAGCGGGTAGGACAACGGTTGTCCGTCCCGTGCTGTTACTACAGACACAGTCACATAACACAGTAATAACAATAATACTATGAACAAAAAAATCGAAACAGCGGTCGCTCGTTCCATCATCGAGGATCGAGACGAGATCATCGACAACTCAACCTCAGCTGAACTGCTAATGCACTGCGCGTTAGTATCCACTCAGGCTGAGCAATTCTTCAACGAACTGATCACTGATGTGGTCAACCTAACACTCGAGAAGTCGCGTCAGCACGACGATGAAGACGAGTTTAAGGAGGCTTTACTCAAAGCCATCAACGCATCCGACAACACCCAAACAGTTGGGGGGATGATGGAGTTGCTGCGCGATTCGCTAGTGCAGGTTTGCGACTCGATCATCGAAGCGCACAAAGCAGGAAAGCTAAACATCACATCCGAAAACAAAACCGTAATCAGAACTAACTAATATGAAACACAAATACGTTGGAGTCACGATTGACTCAAATGAGGTCAGCACGCTGCTCGCAGCTGTAGCTGGCATACCGACAGCTGAGGTTGTCCACATCGTAAACGCACGCCCCCCAGTTGCCCCTGGGGAACGTGCTGGCCGCGCATCCGAGGACACTCATCCGCACAGCTGCAGTGCACCCTACAACAGGGGAGGTAAGCGATGAAAGCTCTGCTTATTGATCCGAAGGAACGCACGATCACTGAGGTTGATGTGCCGAGAGGTAGACAGGCAGCTATGGAAATCCCGAAGCTGATTGACTGCGACTGGTTTTGCGTGGGTGCTTACCTACCCGAAGGCGACACCGTTTACGTGGATGACGAGGGGCTGCTGTATGATCAGAAGGCAGTCCACCTGTTCCAGCTAGACCCTCGCGTCATTAAAACCTCCAGCTCCCAGCCCCTAGCAGGTAAGGGGCTGGTGATGGGAGCTGACGATAGCACGGGGAAGAACCGTAAGGTTCGGATTGACGTTGAGTCACTGACTCAGGCCGTGCGTTGGCTGGGCAAATGCCAAGTCATTATGCACGAAACTCATATCGAGGTTGTCAAACTGGATGACGAGGAGGTGGACGTATGAGACCTATCATCAGCACCACCGCAGTGATCCACGGTCGAGGTAAGAATCGATTCAAATGGGTAAGTCACCTGACTAAACAGGAGCGTGAAGCGGTTCATCGTGGGGAACTCGTCCTGATCCGAGATCGCAACGCTCACCACGCAACAACCGAATACAAACAGGTGTCGTATAGCTACGGTAAATACACACACCGCAACTACTACGGGGAGGTGGAAGTATGAATGAGGTGCTCAACAAACACGCCAGCAAGTTTCGTAAGAAGGGTCTACGCACGCAGCTCAACCTGCGTGTCACAGAGGAGATGCTGGATCAGATGGCAGAGCTGCAGCGGCTACTGAATTTAAGCACTCGCACTGATGCTGTGCGATGCGCTGTGCTGACAGCACTGGACATAGCTAGGAAGGAGGCTGAGGTATGAGCCGTCTTACCATCCTGTCAGTAGCGTATTGCGCTCTGCTAACAGCATACCTAGCTTGGCCCAAGCAGCAGCGCGAAGTTCATACCGGTGTAGCTAGCTGGTATGGCGAGACATATCGAGGAAGGACCACTGCTTCTGGCAGCGTGTTCAATCCTGATGAACTAACAGCAGCGCATCGCAGCCTCCCGTTTGGGACTGTGGTGCGCTGCACCCTCGGCTCTCGTTCCGTTGACGTAGTGATCACTGATCGTGGTCCGTTTGTTGACGGGCGTGAGCTGGATCTAAGCAGGGCAGCGTTTGCTAAGCTAGCGCATACGGATGCTGGACTGATCAACGTGAAGTGGGAGGTGGTGAAATGAGCTGCTACGAAGATGAAGGAGACGAGATAGATGTCGAGGACTGTGAATACAGTGAAGACCTCTACAAAAAACTAAATCACTATCAGAAGATAGCTATGCTAGACCTGCTGCTAACGCGGGATGCGAATGTCGAAATCATTGATAACGAGACCGGCATTAGCTACCTGATGGACAGAGCGTTCGCTGAGGATATACAGCGCTACGAAAAACCGATCACCGTGATAGTGCGAGTGCGTGATGTGGCGTTCACCACGTATAGAAACGACGACAGGCATAATTGGGAGGAGAGACCACAGCTAGGAACCATCGGGAAGAGGAAGGAGGCAGCAAAATGAGCGACAAACTGAAATACTACATAGTAACAATCACTCAGCAACGTGAAGGAGAGATAGTAGTTCAAGCTAAGTCTCAGGAGGAGGCTTTTGACATAGCTGAAAAATACACCCCCGGAAACGAAGTTGAGTGGCACTACACGCCGGGTTCGCACGGGGTTGACCGTGAGGGCTGGGACGATGAGCAGCTGGAAGCTAAGAAAGTGACCGCATACAAGTTAGTCAAAGGCGATGCTATGATGGCTTGCCCAGACCGCTCAGTGGTCAGTGCTGAAAGCGAGAAGAAGAAGTGGGATGTGATCAAATCCTGCCCCCATCAGTTCCCACCGCCAGTGGCGCTCGAGTTGCTCACCGAAGCGATAGAGAAAGAGAAGCCCAAAGAATGATCAATCACCCCCCTGCCAGCGATTGCTGGTGGGGGTTTTTTGTTTCCAGCAGATGCCACGCATCACGATACTGTGCGTATCGATGGTCGCCTGAGAAGTTTACCGGAAACCTAAGCGAGATTGCTTTGATGTGTTCGATAGGAATAATGAAGAACCACTCCACTGGTATGATCAGAACTGCTATGAAATCGCAGTGCTGTTTTGAGTATCGGGTTTTGCTTTGTGACCCCATTGCAGCGGTCACGCTGTAGCGAGACGTGCCAGTCTCCACTTTGCTGGTGCTTTTAACCTGGATGCGATGAATGTAGTTACGTTTGCACGCGATCAGATCGAAATGCTGCAGCACGTCAGCTGCAGTAGGAGTGTAAACGCTCCATCCCCGCTTAGCTAACTGGTAAGCTACGCCCAGCTCCCCTATTGGTCCAATGCTCGCGTTGTATGCTGGACTGCCCATTGCCCGTAAAAACAAACGGGGACGCACACTCGTGCGCCCCCTCACGCATCAGTATTAAGCCTAAATTGTTACCGTTGTAACTCTGATGCGGTCCGCTTGCTTGCGAAAGTCCCTCGCCTATTCCATCTGTGACGGTCAGCTGGGTCGCCGCCTCTGGTAGACCAGAAATAGTCACAGCCCCTCTGAATATCCCTAGCTAGATTGTAGTGGAAAGTTGCGTCGAATGATTCTACGTCTGACTCTCCTGATGCGATTGATTCTGATTCCATAGCTTGCTTACCTCCCGAAGCTGTTGTGATTGCGACTCCTGCCTGCCCTTAATCTGCGCGATCTCCCTCATTAGAGCTGCCACCAACGCCTCCATACCGTTCACGGTTTTCTGAAGGATCAGTAGCTGCTCGTCTCGGTTCATATTGTCCCCACCTGTTTATGCGTGCCTAGCACCGTGCCTCCATCCAGTTTAATCTGAGACATCTCCTTCGGACCTGCGTCCCCACCAAGCAGCAACGGCGCAGTCGTAACTTGTTCGCGCTTGAGGCACACCCAGTCTCCACATTCATCCGTGATTGGCGAACGATAGATAACGCCGTCTCCCATCAGGTAGGTAAACAGATAGCTGGGACATCGCAGCACGCTGGACGCAGCTTTGAGCGACTCCAGTTTGTGTTTATCGATGATCAGCTCGCAGTCAAACTTCCTGACTACATCCGCAAACGAAATGTTGCGGCACTTAATCTCATAGACCCCGACCACTTTGTTGGTTCTCCGTTCCATCAACAGACCGTCAATGCGCGAATACATATTACCAATAGATAGCGTGTTGGTATCACGGCACAGCGCGTTGATTGCCTCTACGACGTAGGCTTCAGCTGCGTCAGCTGCTTCTCGGCGCTTCTTCTGTTCTTCTGTTAGCATTAGATTCCGTAGGTTTCCTTCAAAGTCTGCAGCGTTCCCATTTCGTCTTTGTGCTTATCGATGCCCTGAGTGACAAAGCGGTTATCCTCGAGCCAGCACTCGGTTGAATACCTGTAGGTGTTCAGCTTCTCTGGGCAGTTGCGAATGTCGGTAGCATCAGCATCAGGCAGACCGTTAACTGCGATCACTCCGCATTGCTCGGCGTATTCACTGAAGACGTGCACTGAAGCTGTGTCGAATACGTATCCGCGATGTCCGTAATCAGCCCACTTCTTCACGTAAAACGGATTGGCAGTGCGTCGAAATATTTCCTCGACCAACCCGCGAATGAACGAGTTCCCCGCTTCAGCTGCGAAGATGCAGTCCGTTACTAGCTGCCCAGTTCCAGGTCGATCTTTCAGCTTGAACATCGCTAGCTCGCGATCCCAGATGTCAGCTGGCTGAAACTGGTTGATGGGCCGGATCGGGTAGGTTCCGCAATCAGCGTATAAACCACCCCATCTCAGGACTGCAGACAGTCTCTGAACTCCTGCTCGGCATATGGGATACATACCGCGATACATCTCCGCGTAGTCAGGCCAGCTGGACTCAATCCACGGGTCGATGTCAGCGTCCGTAATGAACTGATACTCTATCTCAGGATTAAGAGCCCTCCATCGCTCGATGCTCACGCGCTCGAACGTGCCAAGCCGGTGGTAGCTGCCGTGAATCTGGGTAACTCGGCGCACGATCATATTCCGAACACCTCCTTCGCTGCGTCCAGCATGTAGAACTCACGTAAGGTCTGTTGCTCAAGCGTTGGTTGCTCAGCTCTGGGTATCCAGCATCCCGTGCCTAGATGCAGACATTTAATCTGGTCAACTGGTATCTCGTTATGTACTGGATGCGAGTCGCCGCCTATCACAGCATCCTCAATCTTCTCGTAGATCTGATACACCTCGTTGAAGCAGTGAACTCCGCACATATCAAAGTGCCATCTCATCCAGTCATCTGTGTTTGACTGAGGAGGCGCAGCTGGACCGTTAATGAGGCGATGTGTGGCCTCCTTAATAATCCCCAGAGTCATCGGATCACCCTCGGATGAAGCGAAGATACCGTTGAGCCACATATCCCTATGGTCATACTTAAACAGCACCCGTTGCCTGTCTGTCGGTAGGTAACCCCTAAGCGGATGCACTGGATACAGATCGAGATCCGCGTAAAGTCCGCCGTGTTTATGGAGCATAGCGCATCTGCGGATGTTGTTCTTAGCCCCAAAGTGGAACTGCTCATACCTACTGTAGTCGTCTGGAATCAGTTCCTTAACCACAGCATCAGCCTCATCATTGGTGGTAAACCTGTAGGTCCACTCAGGATTCATCAGCTTCCACCGCTCTAGGCAAACACGTTCATACGCGCCTAGCTTTCGGTAACTCTCGTGTATCTGGAATATGTTCTTAGTAAGCATAGCTGAAATAGCTGGAGATTCGCCTGCCGTTACGAGCTGAAGTAATCACGGCTGCACGGATTGCATCAGCATCGACGTGCCATCTGGCAGGAATCATCTGGTCGAGGTAGTCCCCATCAAACAGAAAGATCACAGCGGACTGGACATCAGTGGCATCCATCCACTTCGGGAACCGGCAACGTCTGGCTCTGTTGGCGTTAATCATTTCCCTCATTGCATCCACACTGACGGTCATGTCGCGGCCAATTAGCCCAGCTTGGTAGGCGTCAACGAAGTCGCCAGCGGCCTGTATGATTACCGCAGCTAACAGATTTTCGTGGGGAGACAGATCGTCTAGCACAGTATGTAACCAGCGATGGTGATCACTATCGGGAAACCAAGTCGCGCCTGTATCCAACAGCCACATTTACCCTGTCCAGAGACATCCTCTGGCTCTACGCCCATCGCTGTAAATTATTTCGCTCTCTTCAAATGCTCCTTCAGCAGAGCCGTCAGTTCCGCGTTAAGGGTTACTCCGGCCATTGCCGTGAGCACTTCGCTCTTTGTAATATTAGGAGTTGCAGCCAGTTCTCTGGCACGGTTTTCCCAGTATAATTGCTTCTTCCTATCGGCCTGTTGCTCAGCCATATCCCCAGATGCTTCGGCCCCAACATTCGCAAAACCTGCTTTAAACTCATCATAGTTAGGTGGATGTTTCAGCTTCCAGTAAGGCACGGCCTTTGCCTCGAAGACCTTCGTTAGATAGGAAATGATCTCGTCATCAGTCATACTGTCCGTTTTTGGTTGCGAAAAATGGACGGCAGTAAAATCTGCAACCAGTTTTCCCACTTGACACGGCTTTGCATTTTTACAGCCACTTTTCAAAGCGGGGTTAGCACGCAACCTGCTGCTTACGTTTCTCGTTTAGCCACGCCTCGTGCTGGCTATCCTCTGCGTCCTCAAATCTGAGCTTGTTTCTGGTGAACACCAGATTGACTGAGCCCTGACGGCCCTTCCTGTTTTTCCCTACGTCTAGCTGCAGCAGCTGCTTAGGCCCGTCAAACATTGACGGCTCCGCGCACCACAACAGCCAGCACACATCAGCATCCTGCTCGATAGACCCAGACTCTCGTATCTGTGATATGGATGGTGCTCGGTCATCGTTGGCAGCACCGCGATTAAACTGAGCCAGCGCTAGCACAGGAACCTGCAGCTCCATCGCCAGTGACTTCAGCCCATCTGAGATCTTCCCAACCTGCACATGCCGATCCATACGCTGATCCTCTCGGTTGGTCCTCACCAGCTGGAGGTAGTCCACCACAATCAGCTTGATGTCGTGATCACGCTTCAGCTTCCGCGCCTTACTGGCGATCTGACTGGTGGTGTATTTCTCGTTGATGATGATCATCGGATCTTTGCGGAAGGAGGCGAAGTGAGGCGCTGTCATTTGCATCAGCTGTAACCGCTGAGACTCATCTGATCTGCGGTTAATGATCTCCTGCCTCAGATCGATGTCGCACCGCTGGGTCACAACGCGCATAGCCAGTTCGCCAGCCGTCATTTCGTAACTAAAGAAAGCGACCGCATTACCACGGCTGGCGTGGTAGTCGGCTATGGACAGAGCTAGCGCAGTCTTACCCGTAGCTGGACGGCCAGCTAAGACGACCAGCTCTCCAGGGAACATCCCGCCAAGCAGTCGATCCATACAGGCCAAGCCCGTGGAGACACCGACATCCTCTCCCTTATGGGCGCGAGTCAGCATGTCCATAGCGTAGTCCACGCCCTCTGCTCGGCGGTCTCGGCCTGTCGTAATAGACCCAGCACTGAGCGCCATAATCTGAGCCTCGGCATTGGCGATAATCTCCTCGAGGTTATCACCGTCGTTGATGTCCTCGGATAACTGCAGCCCGACGTTTAGGATGGCCCGTGCTTTGCGCTTCTCGTCGCACTTACTGAACCAGTGCTCCCAGCTGCTAGCCGCAGGACAGTGATCCATACAGTCGTTAAACAGCAGTAAACCTAGATGCTGAGTGGTTTTGAATCGGTGAAGCGCGGTCTCCTCATTGATTGACTCACCAGCATTGGACATTTTGCCCAGCTCCAGCCACGCCTGACGTAACTTTAGGTCGTTGAAGTAACTTTCATCGCAGCCAGCTGCGAGGATGTCATCGTATCGGCCCTGTAACGCTGCCCCTACCAGCGACAGTTCAGCAACACGATCATTCGGAATGGTTTTCATAGATAGAAGGATGACAATCAGAGCGATCATCAGTAGGGCTGCATCCGCGCCTGTTCCGGTGTTAGAACGGACAGTCTACGGGTCGCAGCTGTGTTTGTTTTCGGTTTCTTCCCAGCCCATCCCCTAAACCACTTACGCCAGTTCTGGATGGGTTCCCCTCGACCAGTCTTCCAGCCATCAGCAGATGATGTCGCAAAGAACTCATCTGCCAGATCAACACGGTCGATACTCATTGCGTATTCCCGAACCTCCTCCTGAGTCGGAGGCTCTACTTCTAGCACTGAAACCTGCATAGGAATCGAAGGCAGATTCAGCCCATCTGGGAGAGGTGTTTCTCTATTATTACTACTACTACTGCTACGTGTGCACGCTGGTGCACACTGTGAGAACACTGGTGCACACTGTGTGCACACCAGTTCACACTTTGATTTGGCCTCAGAGAGACTTTTGTGGACCAATCGACGGCTAATCCCGAGCTGCTTTGCTAGCTCAGTTTTGCTCATCATCGGGTTGGTGAGGAACACGCCGATTACCAGCTTTTGGCTCAGCGTGAGATCACTGCTCATCACATCGTCTGGGATCTCAATGATCACGCTGACCTCCTCTCAACCAGATCCGAACGGCGAACGACCGTGAGAAAATCCTCGCCGCTGAGTGTAGCCAGATCGACGGTCCCGTTTGAGTGCAGCAGGACTGGACGGCGACCGCTGCTGTGGTATTGCGCCATCGCATAACCACCCCACACATTGACCCTCTTTTTCCCCTGCATTTGCCAGTGCAGTTGCTCCTCCTCCAGTATATCCGAGCGGCTAAGGATGTATCGGAAGTCGGCCTCGCCCAGTGAGCAGAGCCAGCCAAACTGGTTTTTGGTGTGGGCAACCACCGCAAACCGGTCATGACTGTCTCTGCTGGCCTGGGCGTATGCGGACCACAGGTTGAGCCTCTCGACGTTTTTGACCTCAAAGTGGATGGACGGCAGCTCCGAGCAAACAACGTCCGCAGACGAGCCATCAGGCGCTCGACCGCTGAACTGTGCTGCCCTATACGTGGTGTTGGGGTCGAATCCCATTTCACGCAGGATGTTTCGCCACTGAAGCTCACCGCGTTTCCCCTTATTCCTGCTGGTTTTCCCCATTAGCTGCCGCCTTCTCTAATGCGTTCTCAGCTGGATTAAACGAGTTGGTTATCTGCCAGATCTGGTTGGCCGCTTGGAATACTTTCCACGCATCAGCAACTTCTTCCGCGGACCAGATCTTCGTGATCGGATAGCACGGTGCTTGCGAACAGAGAACAACTGACATCACCTGCTGAATCCGCTTGGGTTTGTTAGGCCAATCGGCGTGTTTGTATGCAGCGAGCTGCCAGATCCAGCTTTCATACCAGTTGGGTTTAAGCTGACCCTTATTGTCCTCCTTAACGTCCTGCGTTTTGTA
>Ga0070749_10002162_pt1 | contig 13218 bp, 16 predicted proteins | sample VirMetDEL_Nov_18_FD_75180 | JGI IMG/M metagenome (GOLD analysis project Ga0070749, IMG submission 75180) | Aqueous microbial communities from the Delaware River and Bay under freshwater to marine salinity gradient to study organic matter... | ecosystem: Environmental > Aquatic > Marine >...
ATAAATGGCTATTGAAAACGCAGCGGAAAGAGCCGCAATGCTTGCAGATTTTGGGGTTACGGCAACCTATACAGCCGACGGAGGCAGCCCGAAAAGTATAACGGTAATTTTTGATCAGGCTTTTTTAGAGGCCGACGCAAACGGCAATGTAAAAGTTGAAAGCACAAATCCAATTGCTCTTTGCAGAACGGCAGACGTTAGCGACTCCGACCACGCAACAACAATTGTTATTTCAGGCACAACTTATAATGTAGTTGGCGTTCAACCAGACGGAACGGGTTTTACGTTGTTAGTTTTAGAAACTCAGTAAAAAGGTGGTTTTACTATGACGCTCAAAATGGCCCATAACTTTTTTTATAGTGTAGCACAAGGTTTAATTCCTAACGTTCATGCCGTTGCAGAGTTTGGAGAAAATTTAGATGTTGGAACAAGTCAAGAAACTTTATGGGGCGAGGGTGGACTTTATAGTTATTTATCAAGCGCTGAGCAATTAACACTATCGAGTACTAGCGCAAACGACACAAGCGGCGGAACAGGGCTTCAAACAGTAACAATTTTTGGCCTAGATGGAAATTATGACGAGCAAAGCGAAACAATAACATTAAATGGCTTAAGCGGCGTAACAACGACAAATTCCTACTTAAGAATTTACACCATGTGCGGTGTTGCTGTTGGTTCGGGGGGCGTAAACGCAGGCAATATTTATGCTGGAACGGGAACAATAACGGCAGGAAAACCAGCTAATGTTTATGCACAAATGGACATAGGAAAAGGGCAAACATTAATGGCTATTTACACAATACCAGCAGGCTATACAGGCTATTTAAGACAAATTTATTTTTCCACGGGTAAGAGCCATTCAATTTATGCACAACTCTACACAAGAAAAATTAATGAGAGTTTAACAGTAAAACATACAGGTCGAATGTTTGACGGGCTTTATCACAAATTATTAGATTTTCCCATTGTATGCACAGAAAAAACAGATATAGAAATCAGAGTTACGGGTGAAGCATCAAATAGCCAAGTTTCAGGCGGTTTTGATTTGATGATAGTTAAGGATTAATTTTATGGCGCATCTTAGAAAACAAATACGCGATCAAGTGATTACAACTTTAACGGGACTTGCGACAACTGGCACAAATGTTTTTAGATCCAGAGTTTATAACAACGAAGCGTCAAAGTTGCCTTGTCTTTGTGTTTACACTCTAAGCGAGAACATAGAAGACGCGACATTAAGCCCCGTTAAATACGAAAGGGCCTTGGAATTAGCGGTTGAAGGCTATGCAAAAGCAACTAGCAATATAGATGATACACTCGATCAAATTGCTTTAGAAGTTGAAGAGGCTTTGGCCGCCGATTTAACGCTAAATTCGCTAGCGCTTGATTGTGCTTTGCAATCAACAGAGATAAATTTAATTGGCGATGGCGACCAGCCAATAGGGGCTATTCGCTTAAGCTTTGAAATTCATTATAGAACAAGAGCCGACGACGTGGAAACGAGCGGCTAAAAGTCATAGGGGGAAATCATGGCTACTTTTCACGGAAAGGAAGGAACGGTATTAGTCGGATCAGACGCGGTTGCCGAAGTTAAAAGTTTTACTGTTACACAAACAGTAGAAACCGCTGATGATACAGTGATGGGCGATACTTGGAGAAGTCACAAAGCTGGCTTTAGATCCTGGAACGGTTCTTTAACTTGTAACTTTGACGATACCGACATAAACGGCCAAGAGGCTTTAACAGTTGGCGCTAGTGTTACCCTAAATCTTCAACAAGAAGGAAACACAACAGGGGATTATCTACTGACAGGAACAGCAACTATTACGGAAGTTACACAAACAAGTGATAGTGAAGGCATTGTTGAGAGATCTTTTAATTTCTTGGGCAATGGCTCGCTAACAATATCAACCGTTTCATAAACGAGGTTTAAATGGCTGCAATCGACAATGTAATTAAACACTTTGAAAACACCTATGAGAAAAAATCTTTTGAAGTTCCTGAGTGGGGGCCAGAAGGACAGCCGTTAAAAATCTTTGTTGAGCCGATGACGCTTAAACAACAATCCGAAATCTTGGAATTAATACAAACCAAGGGAGCGGGCGCGGGCTTTGTGCATGCAATATGCACAAAAGCCCTAGATGAGAGCGGCAAAAGAATTTTTGCGGGCGATAAGCTTTTTTTGACGAACAAAGCCGATCCCGATTTAGTGATTGAAGTTGGTCAAAAGATTTGGAACCTTGCAAAAGGAAAAGATATTGACGCGCATTTGCAAAACTTAGATGAGGAATGCGAGGAAATTGTCGAAGAGCTTAAAAAAAAATAAGCAAGAATGAACGCTACTTATTCGGCGTTTTTCAACTTGCGGAATTTTTAAAAAAGCACCCTTCCGAAATTGTAGAAATGACAGTTTCAGAGTTTTACGCTTGGATAGCTTACTTTAAGGTTAAAGAAGACCATGGCAAGAAAAGATCAGCTTAAGTTTACCGTTACAGCCATTGACAAGACAAAGGCAACCTTTAGAACTATTGGCATGGGCTTGAGCAAGCTTGGCGGTATTGCTAAAAGCGCAGGGCTTGCCGCTACCGGAGTCGGTGCAGCTTTTGCTTTTATGCTTAAGAAAACCGCCGATGGCATTGACGAGACGGGTAAATTGTCTAGGCAATTGGGGATGAGCGTTAAAGCGCTTGAAACTTTTAAGCATGCCGCAGAAATTGGCGGCTCTTCTTTAGATACTCTTGCAAGAGCATCCAAACAGCTTTCAAAAAACACTTTAGATTTTGTGGTAAAGGGAACGGGTGAGGCGGCAGATTCATTTAAACTTTTAGGTTTAAGCGCGTCAGACTTGCGGCCCGTTATGAATGATTCAGTGGCTTTAATGTCACTTATTGGTGACAAGTTCAATGAGATGCCCGAAGGGGCCGTAAAGACCGCAGCCGCTTATAAGCTTTTTGGTTCAAGAGCTACCGAAATGATCAATGTTTTGGAAGGCGGCAGCCAAGCTTTTAACAAGTTTTCCGAAGATGCCGAACGTTTTGGCCTTGTTTTGGAAGAAAAACAAGTCAAAGCCGTTGAAAATGCCAATGATGAGCTTGTGAGATTTGGCGGCGTAATTCGAGGTATTGCCAAGCAAATGACAGCGGAGTTATTTCCAAAAATTGGAGAGATAGCCACACAGTTAAGAGAAAAGATCTTAAAAAGCATTGAAAATTCTTACGGCAGTGTAAGAAATTTAGGGAAAGATTTAGCCGACCGCATTGCAGCAGCTTCCAAATTTGCAGCCCTTAACATTTTAAAAGCGGTTAAAGGAATAACTACGGGCATATTGACAATTACAAAAGCGATGACAACGGCCCTAAACCTCTTTATTCAAGGCGTTGAAGAATTAGCAATTGCTTTGATGCCATTTAAAGAAATGTACGAAAAGGGCTTAACGGGTTTTTTCTTTGGTGGTGGTTTTGGTACAGGCGTAGAAGATCCAAGGCTTGAGCAGCAAGAGCGGCAAAAAAAGATTGCTCAAATGAGAAAAGGCATAATGGCAAAATCTCTAACGGGCATGGAACAAGGCATTGCTGAAAGCATAGAAAATACAAGCAGCTATTTTGATACAGCGTCTAAGTGGATAGAAGACTTTTCGCTAAAAGATGAAAAAGTTAGGGAGACTTCAAAGGTTGTTGGCGAACAACTCGAAAAAAATAAAACGACAATGGAGCAAACGCCAGCCGCGGCTAATGAAATTACAAATGCTCTTGAACGCATGAAAGGTTCCGCTGAAAAAGCGGGCGATATCATAGCTAACAATTTTGAAGACGCAATATTTAAAGCAAAATCTTTTGAAGATTCAATAAAATCTATTGCCGATGAGCTTGCAAGATTAGCTTTTCGTGAAGCGGTGACAAAACCTTTTGCTGAATTTATATCTAGCTCCATTTCAGGCTTGATGAGTCCAGTTGATACAAAAGCGGCTTCTATTGCATCGGCTAAAGGTAATGCCTTTATGAGTGGTAAATTACTACCTTTTGCAAATGGCGGCATAGTTTCAACACCTACAAGCTTTGCTCTTGCAGGCAGTCGGGGATTGATGGCCGAGGCTGGCAGCGAAGCAATTTTACCATTAAAGCGCTCATCAAGTGGTGTTTTGGGCGTAGAATCTAGCGGTTCGGGTTCTAAAGTGTCAGTTAATATTATTGATCAAAGAAGTACAGGGGCAGCGGCGCAAGTTAGCGAAGAGCGCGGACAAGATGGCAGCCGAAGCATAAATGTAGTAATTCGCGACGAAGTAAAACGAGGTTTTGCCTAAGGCTCTTTTGACAAATCTTTGCGCGTTTTTGGAATAAGTAGAGGGGGCATAAGACGATGAGCTGGCCAGGGACTTTACCCGTAGCAATAGCCGATGGCTATCAGGAAGTTTTTGCGGATAACACTATTCGCTCACAAATGGAAACGGGCTATCCAAAAGTTCGCAAGCGATCAACCGCAGCGCCTTCTATGCTAAGCTTAGTTTTTCACATGACAGCGGCACAAGTGACAACTTTAAACACTTTCTTTTCTACTACCCAAAACGACGGGGTAGATACCTTTACAATGACGCACCCAAGAACGGCTGTTACAGAAACTTTTCGCTTCTTAAGCGCGCCCGAAATTAGCATTTCAAACGGTATTGACTACCGAGTAAGTATTAAGTTGGAGCAACTACCCTAATGGCTAGATCACTTTCTACCACAGCTAAACAAGCCATTTTTTCACAAGAAACGAACGAAGTTTTCTTGATGATTATAGAAATTGATCATACCGATTTAGCAAGCCCGATCCGTGTTGTTAACAACTGGGAAAATATAACTAGCAACGGCAACCTTTACACAGCCTACCCTTTTCAATTTGCTTTACCTGGTGAAGATGGCGAGAGTATGGAACAGGTGCAGCTAACTATTAGCAATGTAGATAAACTTTTAGTTGAGGGTGTGCGCTCTATATCGAGTCCTTTGGATTTAACTTTAAACGTTATTTTGGCAAGCGATCCCGACACCATCGAGGCCGGGCCGTTTAATATGAAAATTCGCAATGTCGAATATAACGCAGAAACGTTGACGGGAACTTGCATTTTTAATGATTTGCTAAACGAACCCTACCCTGCTGGAACTTATACACCCGCTGACTATCCAGGGCTTTTTTAAGTTTTTGAAACTTTTATCTTTTTCGTGACGCTACGGAAATGGTCGAAGATGTAAAGCGGGTTTTACAAAGGGGGGTAAAATGCAAACTTTTTGGTTACAAGACTATATAGGCATCGAGTTCGAAGAACGCGGGCGCTTTAAAAAAGTAGATTGTTGGGGCTTATTTAGACGTGTTTACTGTGAAAGGTTTGGCGTTTTATTGCCAAGCTTTACAGACTACGAAAGTACAAAAGAGATTGAGCAAATAGCCAAAATTGTTAAAGGCAACGAAGACGAAGGCGGCTTCAAAGAAATACCTTTTGATAAGAGAGGCTTTGCAGATTTAATCCTTTTTCGAATCCAAGGCCAGCCCGTACACGTTGGATTGATTGTAAATCATTATTTGATGTTACATATTGAAAAGGGTAAAAATTCTTGTTTAGAGAAGTACAAAACTGCCCGTTGGAAACCCCGAATTTATAAAGTTTTCAGACATGAGAAGTTTTTATAATGTCCGATGAAATCAAAGTTCAAACCTTGCCGCACCTTTTTTCTTACTATCGAGTAGAAAGTGCAGCGCCTGCAAAATCAAGAGTAAGCGACCTTGTAAAGCACGCTTTACATGACAAGCTTTTACAAAGTCACGCTAGTGTTTGGATATCGGACAAAGATTTTGAGCTTGATCCGCTTTATGTAAAGCCAGAAAACTTTGATACAACGATAGTAAAAGGCGATACAGTAGTTACCATCAAAGTTTGTCCCCAAGGCGGCGGCGGTGGCGGCAGTGGCAAAGACGTTTTAAGAATTGTTGCAACTGTCGCATTAATAGCCGTTGGCGCGCAATTTGGCGGTGCTGTTGGCGGCTTCATGGGCTTTAAAGCTACTACCGCGCAAACTGTTGGAATGGCAACAATCATGACAGTTGGGCAATTTGCCGTTAATTCTCTTATTCCACCACCAAGAGCAAACTTTGATAGAGGCGGCAGCGATGTTAGAGAGTCCCCCACACTAAAAATTACAGGTTCACAAAACAACGCTAATCCTTACGGCGTAGTCCCTCGCGTTTTTGGTCGTTATAAAGTTTATCCCACACTTGCAGCGCAGCCCTACACTGAAATTTCAGGAAATGAGCAATACTTGCGCTTGCTCTTTGATTTTGGATATGGCGAGCTTCAGTTATCCGACCTAAAGATAGGAAATACAGACCTTTCCGACTTTGAAGACGTAGAAACAGAAATTCAATATGGCACAGGCGCGGAAAATGATTTTAAGCTTTATTCAACGGATATTAGTCCCGACCCCCAAAACATACTTGTTAGCGCATCAGGCGGCGCACAAACAATCACAACAGCCACAAATACAAATGAGGCCGTTATAGATGGCTATTTTGTCGGCATGTTTGATTTTGACGCACAAGATAATTATTATCGCGATGCTACGGTACAAATAAAATATGAATACAAGCAAGTAGACGCTGGATCTTGGACAACTTACGCAACAAGAACCTATACCAACAACACAAAACAACAATGGTATGTTAGCGAAAGAATATCTTTTGCCAGTGCAGATCAATATGACATCCGCTTAACACGTTTAACGGCTGATAGCGCCGTAGATACAAAAGTTGATCAATTTTATATTAGCAATTTAAAGAGCGTAAAACAAACAAGTCCGATCAACGTTTCAGGGCATTGCATGGTAGCTATGAGAATAAAAGCCACCGATCAATTAAACGGCGTTGTCGATCAGTTCAACGCAATTGCACAAGCAAAGCTTGAAAAATGGAACGGCAGCGCATGGACTAGCGCCGTGGCAACAAGAAACCCTGCATGGGCTTTTGCCGAAGTTTTAAGAGGGGCCGCAAACGCTAATCCCGTTGATGATAGTTTAATTGATGGTGACGGTTTAAAAAATTGGGCAGACGCTTGCGACGCTTTAGCGCAAGATGGACAAGCTAAATGGCAATTTGACGCGGTTATTGATTATGGCACAACCGTTTTTGAGCTTTTAAGGGATATAGCAGCCGCAGGCCGAGCGTCTTTTGCAATGGTAGACGGCAAATATACAGTTGTTCGAGACATTGAACAATCAACGCCAGTTCAGCATTTCACACCAAGAAATAGTTTTGGCTTTTCTTCCGTTAAAGTTTTTAAAGAAGAGATACACGGCATAAAATGCCGATATATAGACCCAAGCCGCGATTATCAGCAGCAAGAAGTTATTGCTTATGATGACGGCTACAGCGCTGCAAACGCTAGTAAATTTGAAGCGATGCAAGTTTGGGGATGTACAAGCGAAAACCAAGCATGGAGAGAAGGCCGCTATCTTTTAGCGTCGGCAAGGTTAAGACCCGAAGTCTATAGCCTAACTTGTGATATTGAAAATCTTATTTGTACAAGAGGCGACCTTGTAAAAGTTTTGCATGATGTAACAAGCATTGGGCAAAAGGGCGCTAGAATCAAAAGCGTAACAACAGACGGCGGCGGCGACGCAACGCATATCACGATTGACGAAGAAGTTACTATGTTAAGCGGTTTAACTTATAATGTAAGAATCCGAGCAAGTGACGGCACAAGCTCTTTGCATAGCGTAGTAAATCCCGTAGATACCGTCACGCAACTAGAATTTACAACAGCCATACCAGCGGCAAGCATACCAGTCGCAGGCGACTTGATACAATTTGGCCAAACTAGTTTAGAAAGCGTAGATCTAATTGTTAAAAGTATTGAGCCAGGCTCAGATTTAAGCGCACGTTTAACACTTGTTGACGCAGCGCCAGCAATTTTAAGCGCCGACACTGGGAGCATACCCGCTTTTGATCCCAAAATAACAAATACACCACCAAGATTTAGGGCTTTGCCCGATACTCCCCATATACTACAGGTATATAGTGATGAAAACGCCTTAATCATAAATTCGGACGGCAGCACAACGCCGCAAATTATTATAGACATTGAGCCGCAAGATTTAGGAGCCAGTGTACAAAGAGAATTTATTGAATATCGCTACAAAGCTAGCAATGAACAAAAATACAGAATGTTTAAATTGCCAGGCGACACGACTAGAATTTTTATTTTTCCCGTTTTGGAAAATGGAGTTTACGATTTAGGAGTTAGGGCCGTTTCGCACCCTGGCGAAGTTTCAGCGTGGAAAACTTATTTAAATTATGAAGTTGTAGGAAGATCAACAGCGCCCGCAGCTGTCCAAAACTTTGCAATTAATATTGTAGATACAACCGCTTATTTAACTTGGGACGCAAACACTGAAAGCGATCTAGATTATTACCAAATTAAGTTTACGACCAAAACAAGCGGACAAACTTTTGAAAATGGCATAGATCTTTTCCCTAGAATCCCAAAAACAATAACTGGCGTAACAAGTCCAGCGATGACGGGGACTTATTTTATAAAAGCCGTTGACACTCTTGGGAAAAAATCCGTCACAGCAACAGAAATCACAACTATTTTTGAGTCGGTCAAAGATATTAACGTGATTGAAACGCAAACAGAAAGCCCGACATATCCAGGCAGCAAAACAAATTGTATAGTCTCAGATGGGTATCTAAAGCTCGACAACTCGACGCTTTGGGACGATATGATTGGGAATATGGACGACTGGCTAGGGCTTTTAGATGCTGGACAAGGCAGCGTTTACAGTTCGGGAACTTATGAGTTTGAAAATCCCGTTGATTTGGGCAGCGTTTACACAAGCCGAGTTACTTCTAATATTGATCAATTCGCAATTGACTACGCAAACAGTTTTGATTCTCTACAAGGTTTGTTAGATCAATTAGAGGGCAATTGGGACGATTTAAACACCACTACAGCGCCCGATGTTAACGTAAAATTACAAGTGGCTTTAACCGATGACGACCCAAGCGGCACGCCTACATGGTCCGCATGGCAAGATTTCTTTGTTGGGGAATACAGAGCGCGCGGCTTGAAATTTAGAGCGCAACTAATATCAAATAACGTTTATCAAACGCCAAGAATTGAAACTCTATCCGTTACAGTTGATATGCCCGACAGAGTAGACGGCGCAAGCGATTTATCAAGCGGCGCTGGAGCTTATGCAATTACCTATTCACCAGCTTTTAAAAGCGTCAAAGCGATAGGGATAGCTTTACAAGACGGCCAGCAAGGGGACTACTACGAGATAACTAGCAAGTCGACTACTGGCTTTACAATAACATTTAAAAATTCGCTAGGTACAGCCGTAGACCGCACGTTTGATTGGTCAACTATCGGCTATGGACACCTGGCAAGCTAAAGGGGAAAAATATCATGGCGCAACATGACTACAACATAGCAAATGACGGAGCAGCCGCCGTGCGCTCTGATATCAACAACGCTTTGAGCGCAATTGTTAGCAACAATTCAGGCGCTACAGAGCCAAGCACAATGTTTGCTTATCAATATTGGTATGACACAAGCACCAACATTTTAAAGCAAAGAAATAGCGCCAACGACGCTTGGATAAGTATTTTTGAACTTGATCAAACAGGGGATTTAGTTGCCGATCTAACAACTACAGATTTAACCGTATCTAGAGCATTAACTAATAGCGCAATGCGCTTAATACCTGGACACGTTGAAAACCTATCAATGAGCCTATCAGCCGGCGTTTTAACGCTTAAAGGTGGAGATGGTAACGATTTATCAGCCACTAACCCCGCTTATGTTTGCACCCTTTCAAATGTTACCGATGGAAAGCCAATATTACACACAATCACAAGCAATCAGACTTTAACCGAGGGTGACATTGACAATAACTTGTTGGGCTTTCTCACAAGCGTTGCTGTTCCAACAGATGTTACTTTAGGCGTTTATCTTGTCGCAAACGATAGCGACGCATCCCCAACTTTTATGATAAGCCGAAATCTTTTTGCAAAAATAACACCCGCCGCCGCAAATATTGGCGCACCAGATGATTCAGTAGCCGACGCGTTTGGAGATTTTTTTAGTTTTAGCAACATTGACGAAGCAACCTATAACGGCAACGCTTGCGAGCTAGTCGGCTTAATCCGCGCTCAAATGGACGCTACCGACGCTTGGACAATTCAAGCATTGGACAATGAAAAAGACGGTTTTGGAAAAAAACCAAAATGCGAAGAAGGAGACTGGGAGTTTATTTCTAAATCTGAAGCTAGCACAGATGCCAGCATTGATATTGCACTTCCTATTCAATACAAAAGTTTTAAAATCGTTATGGACGGTATAGACGCGGACACGTCAGGAGGTGATTTATATTTAAGGTTCTCAAATGATAATGGCGCTACTTTTGAAACTACCTCATATATCTATGAGCATGCGAGGATTGTAGGAGGTTCTCAAACAAACAACTCGGCAAGCTCTGCTTCTCAAATTTTAATTGCAGAAAATGATAGAGCTAATGGAGATGGAATTTATGGTGAGATTATTTTATATAACACAGATGATGCTTCAAATAACACTTATTTAACAAGTAGATCTACCCACACAGGAACGGGCGGGACAGCTTATAATTATGAAACCCATTTGGGCGCAAGAAGAGGAGCTAACGAAATCACCGATGCCGTTAGGTTCTTATTCTCATCTGGAAATGTTCAGGGTGGTAAATTTTATTTATACGGAATGAAGGAAACAACATAATGCACAAGTTGGTTAAAGGCGTTAGAGTCGAAATGACAGCGGCAGAAATTGCCGAGCATGAAGCGACCCAAGCGCAAGCACAAAAAGATAAAGAACAGGCAGAGGCCGCAAGGCAGGCTTTGCTTGAGCAAAAGATTAATTCTTTAAAAGCAGATGGTTTGTCGCAAACAAGCATCGAGCTTCTTTTACCAGAAAGCAAAGAATACTTTGAAAATGAAGGGGCATAAGATGAAAATAGCGCTTTTAGTTTTGGTCGTTTTGGCAGGCGTTGGATCAGGATTTTATCTCAAAGATGATAATCTAATTGAAGAGGCAGCCGAGGCCGTTATCAAACATGAGACTGGCCTTGATATTGATTTAACACCCGATAGCGAAGAGGAATAAAAACTTTATTTCTGCTTTTCTTTAGCAAGCTTTAGAAATTTCACGCTTTCATCAAATTTTGAGGCAAGTAAGTTGCCCATATTCAAAATACCGTGGTAGTCTAAAAAGCGCTGCATCAAGTCTTGATCATCTTTAATGATGGATAGCAAAGCGGAGATTTGGGAATTATTTACCCGTTTATCGTCCGCTTGCTCAAAACTTGCAGCGCTTGCAATTTCTTGGTTTTCAAGGCCAGCAAGCTCACCAGGGAAGGCTTTTTTCAAAGCATTGGTTTCGGCGCATTTAGATAACATTGTAAGCGGCTTAGATGCCCAAAACTGTGTCGGCGTACCGTCTTTTTTAGTTTGTACGCTCTCAGAATAAAAAACCGTGGCGCTAACTTCGTGCCAAGTTCCATCAGGTGTTAGCTTTTTAACAAAAGCCGTAGCGCTAAATGGCTTGTTATCTTTGGTAAACTTAAATTCTGTCTCTTTTCCTGGCGCATACTTGCCCGTTCGATCAGCAATAAGCCTATACCCATCAATTCCAATTTGAACGCTCATAACATTTGCATTAATGCTCTTGTCGAAGCGTTTAACGGCGTAAATTTGCTTTAAAACAGGATCAAGGCCAGTTCGCTTGCAAGCATGCAAAAAAAGCTCTAATTCGTCGTTTGTAGCGTCCTTGCAAACTGTGTTTTTAATTAATTCTATTTTTGAGGGAGTGAAGTTTTGCTCTTTGACAAGTTCGCCCATTTTGCGGCCCTTAATTAATTTGTTAAAGGGATACATCCTAACATTTTAAAATTTATTTTTGGCAAAAAAAACCCGCAAAAGGTGGTTTTTTGCGGGCAAAAACAAACAAAACTAACTAAGCGGAAAAAAATGCTTATAAGATCTTATGGAGACCTGAAAATGTTTTTTTAGATTAAAATATTTTTTTGAATCTTGCAAGCTTTTTAAGAAAATTGAAGAAAAAAAACTTCGTGAACGTCTAGCGCTTCTTTTTCAGTAGCAGAAAATATGCTCTTTATCTCTTTACCGTCTTTATAAAAGATTTTGGTTTCAAAGATTTTAGGAACTTTAACCAGTTCTTCCATATAGCTTAAATCGAAGCCTACCCATACGGTGCTAATGGTGACGTTTTTTAATTTGTCATATTTAACAATTTTGTAAATATTGGATCTTAATTTTGCCGCCCATTCCATGAATTCAATAGGCTTGCAGTTTCGATCATAATACATGATTAGCGCTTAATTAATTTGTGCATGAAGTAAAAATAAATTGAAAAGCCGCTAATGATACAAAAAACTTTTAACATTTTAACGAGTTCCATTTTTGGCCTTTTTTTTTGCTTTGAGCATAGCAAAACAGGGCGGTTTTGGGAATTATGAGAAATTAATTTAATTTAAAAGAAAAAGTGTATTATTACAATATTGTACAAGGTCGGATAATAAGCATTATGTTAGATCTGTCTTAAAACCGCCATTAAAGCCGCTTTAAAATAATTACTTTATATGAAAATTAGAAATGATACGCAAATACTTTTTGAATTAAAAAAAGACCTTGAAAATACATGGAAAATTTATAACAACTTTCTTGAAAAACTCGAAAAAGCACGATCTTGCAAAGACTATGAAAGAGAAATTTTAGTTTGCTACATGCAAAAAGTGATTGATCTTGAGACGCAAATTTTTGAACTTGGCTACAAGATCAAAGAGCGCGAAATTATGTCCCTCTAAAAAAAGGGTCAATCAAGACCCCCAAAATTACAAGACTCAAAAAAAGCCGCAAAAACAAAAAAAGTTTTGGCGGCACGCTATGCTCAAAAAAATGCAAAAAAATGCCGCTGGAAAAATTCTCTAAAAAAACCAGCGGCAAAAACAAATGCATATTCGAAAAAAATCTATCAAAAAAAATTAAATTTTACAACTTGTTTTCATTTGAAAAAGTGCTTTTAGTGGGAATAAGTGGGAAAGAAAAATTGAGCTTTCTTGAATGGCTTTGCAAGTCTTTGCAACTTAACAAAAAAAGATAGCTAATTTTTCAGAATAAATCAGAATATGTGGGAAT
>Ga0070749_10002163_pt1 | contig 13218 bp, 15 predicted proteins | sample VirMetDEL_Nov_18_FD_75180 | JGI IMG/M metagenome (GOLD analysis project Ga0070749, IMG submission 75180) | Aqueous microbial communities from the Delaware River and Bay under freshwater to marine salinity gradient to study organic matter... | ecosystem: Environmental > Aquatic > Marine >...
ACGATACAGAGCCGTCTAGGCGCGTTCGTGATGCGATTGATACCGTAGCACTACCACCATCAATTTGTGGCCGTACAAGCCTAACTAAGGTCTCCTGGCCCTCTCCGCTTAGATCGCCTGTATTAATCGTTCCAGTCAACGCAGACCCAGCAAAAGTGACAATTTTTGTGCTTGCAACACCACCCAGGATTAGTTTGCCGCCTGTCCACAACCGCGAGTCCAGGGATGCTGGCAACGCATCCAAACTGGCAGAAATGTTGTCCAACTGCTCAAGAGTTGTGCTAGCAGAAGCGATCCCAGCAATGTAGTCAGCACCAGAGTCAGCGTGAGACCACTTATCTGCTGCCCAGTTGTACATGAGCAACTTCTGGACGTTAAAGATGTCACGGAATGACCAGATAACAAGTTTGTTAACCAGATCAACAGCCGCGCTCATCTTGCTGAGCTGCGATGGATCAGCGTTAGAGTAAAACCAACGGTCCACACGATCGACACCAATTGGCTTAACCTGCTGGCCGTCGGTCATAAAGAACCCATCATCGCTTAGGAAGAACGTCATCGGTCCATACTGCGTGACAGATCGAGACTCATAACAACCGACGTTTCGAGCAATGTTGTCGAACTGGAAGAATAGCGGAGCGCCAATGTAGGTCATGCGATAGAGACTACGCTCCATCAGCACAATCCCAAACTCTCCACCAGTCAACCCACGAATCTCGCCACCATCTGGGATGTCCTGATTGTCTGCCTGGCTACCAGCACCAGCAGTCCAGTTTGTCTCATTGTTGATGTCAGACCAAAGTACCCGATTCGGATAAGTTGCAGTCTTTCCAGCAACAACAAAGTCCCTAACTACGGTAACAAATGAAGCAGTCGGAGCAGCCGCAGCCAGATCAATGAACTTAGACGCAGAGGTCATATTCCACGCCTGGAGCTTATCGACTCCATTCGCAGCAATGACCTGCGCTCCAAACTGCGTAAATTGCCAGAATTCTGTGGACGAATAAGCGCTCGCAACACGAGACACATCGGTCTGATTTGCATTTGCTGGATCAAACTTGAAGAGCTTGGTTGCGCCAGCAGAAAATAGCGTAGTGGCTCCTGCCCAGCGACCAGGAAATACAGTCAACAGCGACTGGCTTGCAGCATTGGATAGGTTGGCAGTCCCATTCAGCAACCCATACCCGGACGGGGTTGGAAGGACATTTTTCGCCTCTGTGAGATTGCCAGCAATACCTGGCTTATCTGGCGTCCACTGACCGAATACCACTCTCATTGCGTCGTCCAAGTGTTAGATCCGGTCGCTTTTGGCGTCCAGACATTGGAACCGGGCACAACAGCAACCCAATCATTATCCTCGTCTGGTGCATCTACCCATACATTGCTACCAACTGGGCCGAGCGTCCAAACATTGATCCCATCATCTGGATTGCTCCAAACACCTGACAGTGTAACCGTTCCAAGCTGTGTTGTCCCCTGTAGACCAGAGACATCCAGGAAGTTATTGCTCTGGAGCGTAATTGTTCCAAGAGCGGTTGTTCCTTGCACCCCTGTAACAGGAACGACGACAAGAACGGTAACAGTTCCAGTCTGCCCAGTTGCAGATACACCAGTTGGCAATACAACCGCACTAGCGGTAACAGAAACCTGCCCGAGCTGTCCTGTTGCAAAAACACCATTAGGTATAACAACTGCATCAGCAGTAACAGTTACGTTACCAACAAATCCGCTTGCTGAAACGCCAGTTGTTAAAGCAATTGCATCAGCAGCAACTACAACACTGCCAACGGAGGCAGTAGCTGTGACACCTGTAACCAGTACATTTACATCCCCGCCTAATGCAGAGAACGGAAACTCTGAAAATGACTGGAAACCGTACATTCGACTGCCTGCTATCCAGCCATATCAGGTTGTGCGTTGAGCAATGCGATCAGCGCTTGTTTTTGCTCTGGTGTCAAAGAAGCTAACGGATCTGCCACTGTATCAATAACAGGCTGCTCAGGAGCTGGTTCAAGCGTCCAAACCTGCCGCCAAACTCCATGCTCGTCCTGTTGCGGTTCTTGTTCGACCGCAATCATTCCAGCCACCTTTGGCACTTCTGTCGGCATAACCAACGGAATACCAGCTTCTTCCAGAGCAGCCACATTCACATTGGCTGGCACTGAACCGTCAGGATTCAATAAGAATTGTTTTGGCATGATCTGCTTCAGAAGAATGTCACGACAAGGCAATACCCATCACCACCATTGCCGCCTGCGCCGCTGTTCGTGCTGCTGCCACCTGCACCGCCACCGCCACCGCCACCACCGGGATAGCCCCCAGTGCCACCAGCACCAGCAGCACCAGCAGAGTTAGAACTGCCACCACCGCCACCGGAACCGCCAACGTAATATGAACTTGCTACAGCCCCAGCAGTCCCTGCGCCACCAGATGATCCAGCCGCACCACCACCACCGGTTGCTGAAGTGGCGGTAGAATAAATGGCCCCGCCCAATCCTCCGGCCCCGCCAGAGGTTTGAGCTGTGTTTCCGCTTACATTGCCGCCCCCACCGCCGCCGCCTCCTGGCCCATATCCACCTCTATCGCCTGCGCTTCCGGTAGTGGTGTTGCCATTTCCAGATCCGTTTGCATATGCCGAATTCGCAGTTCGAAATACAGAAACAACCGCACCCCCATTACCACCTTGTACAGCTGCTGCTGTAGTTCCACCAGCACCGCTCAACCCAGGCCTAGCAAGCGCCCAAGATCCAAAACTAGAATTATTCCCATCATTACCAGCTTGACCGCTAGTATCATCAGTGGTTCTTGCCGCTCCACCTGTACCGCCAGCTCCGACAGTGACTGTTTCGGTTGCCCCTAATAGTGATGCAGGGATAAACAATTCGCTTCTTCCACCAGCTCCCCCAGCACTTCCACCACAGGCAGCAGCAGTAGCAACGTTTGCAGTCCCTCGCCGTCGTCCAGAACCACCGCCACCACCGCCACCATAGAGCAGAACATAGACAAACTTAGCGCCTGATGGCTTCGTCCATGTTGATGTGCCAGTGGATGTGAATTCTTGGATGTTTGCGCTTGAAATGCCGCCACCACCAACAGCCCATGCCAAACCAGTCGCGGTGCTGCTGTCAGCAGTCAGAACATAGTTATTTGTTCCAACCGGCAAACGGACATTAGATGTCCCATTATTGACGAGCAGATCGCCCTTGGTCGTCAAAGGAGCAATCTGATCGGCTTGCGATAATACTTTTACCGTACCGCCGCTGTCTTTGAAGTACAGTTTCCCGTCAGCGGTGTTGACCACCAACTCACCAGCAGACAGACTAGCCCCAGTTGGAACTGCCCCAGATGTGCTGCTGAACCGTAGCTGGATTGTTGTAACGTTGCCTGACAGACCACCCCATTCCGGTGTGGTTGCACCAGCTTGCAATATCTGCCCTTGAGCGCCGATCCCTAGCTTTGCAAGCGTTGTGCTCGCACTAGCGTATAGCAGATCTCCTGTCGCATATGTGGTTTGACCAGTGCCGCCATAAGCCGCACCAATTGCCGAACCATTCCAGGTTCCAGATGTGATTGCTCCGCTGAAAGAATGAGAGTTTGCTGTGTAGGTTAAATTCACAAGGAGCGCATCTGTGCTACTAACAGCTCCCGTTATGTAACCTGCACCATAACTTCCCGCATTATCTTGGGTTACGAACTGTATTCGACCAAGAGTGTCATTTACTGAATTTGCTGCACCAGTTCCAATTGTGCCCGATGGAATATGAAAGAATGACAGACTTGATGAAACGCTACTTATAGAATTCCAATTGTAAAATCCCAAAGCAGGAGCTTCAGCAGAAATTCCTGAAGTACGTCCATGCGCTTCAACTGCGTTTGCTACAAGACCTTGTCTGGTAGATTTCCCTAGAATCAAATTGCCATACTGATCAATCACAGTCGGCGTTGCATCTGGATTGGAACCATCTTCTACCAGCAGTGCATTCCCGGACCCAGTCTGTCTGATTTCCAGCGCGGTTGATGCGCTGTTTACGCCAACCAATACAGGGCTGGTAAATGGATTCACGCCATCAGCAGTAACAGCCTTTTCTGCGGGATAGGTTAGGAACACATCCTTACTGCCTGACCCCCAGTTAACAGCAGAGCCAGCATTACTAGACTCAAGAATCGTATCTCGACTGAGCGTAGTTCCAGAAGATGTGTAGGTTCCGATACCGACTTCCCAGTCAGTACCGTTTGTTACCGTGTAATAGGTTGTGTTTCCGTCACCGACGACAGAAAAGGATTGATAGCCCGTTACAGCACCGGCTAGTGTATAGGGTCCAGTACTAGTCGTTGTGGTTGTCTCTTTTACCCGATCTTTAAGGACAAGTGCCATGACATCGGCCTATTAAGCAATTCTGATAATTGCATTGGAAGCGTCGGCAGCAGGGAACTGCACAACAAAGTTGCCGTTAGTGCTCGTTTTGTCAGAGCCAAAATCCAACACAGCCACTGCTTTGTTGCTTTTGCTGCTGTTGTAGATCAACGCACCGCGAGCAGTAAACGATGCACTCGCCCAGGTGCTGTCAGAGAAGTCTACGAATGCAGTCGTCCCGCTAGACGAGATTGCAGCCCCTGAGAGCGTATTTCCACCAGTGGTGTACCCGTTGCCATTGGCAACCTCATTCGTGCTGCTGTACGCCGTTGTAGAGGCATCCAGCGATGCAGAAGATGTGTAGAGCGCAATCTTGATCACATCTGTATCAAGATCGTGAGTGCCACCAAGAAGCTCCGTCTTGAAACTAGTACACATCGCTTGCGTGATAGCCATGATTTACCTCTTCTGAATTGTCATAACCATCGGATTTCCAGCGTACTCAGCTTCCTCGTCCGATGTGGTCAGGTCTTGCAATGATTTCTGGAACAATGACGCCCAGGTCTGAATCCTGGCGTCATTCATGAGATACGGTTCAGCCTCTGTCAGCGATCCATATAGCAACAGATCCGGGCAATAGGTCATAAATGCATTTGTGCTCGTGCTATCACTCAGAAACGTCGGCGCTGCGTAATACAGCATCCACAGCGTATAGTTACTGTCAGCAATCGGCGCAAACTGCATCTCCTCCGACAGCACAGTATAGAACCGAGGCTGACCACTGTCAGTCGTCGGAGCATTGCGCGTGAAGGTTGCAGGAGACAAATAAGCAATCGGAAAGTCTGGATTCCCATCCAGATATAAATTCCTCATGCTCAAGAAATCTGATGGCAGCCCAACTGTCGGATCACCACCTGTCATCGTCGTGCTGCTGAGTTTCAGCATCTGACGGATACGCAACTGGCGACGAAGCCTAACCTCTGCCAGCCGAATGAAGTCAGGGATCTGGCTAGTGAGATCGCTTCTTGCGAGATAGTTTGCGATCGTTGTTTTTAGATCGCTGTAGGTTGCTAGGGCCATGTTTCACATCATCCCATCCGAAGGTTTTAACTCCGATATGCCCTATGTGCATCGATAAATCGTGATCGACGTATACAGGAATGTCATTTTCCATGCATTTTACGCAGAAAGCGACATCCTCGCCGATGACATTGCCGTGATCAGTCCAAATAATGTCAAACCAGGGGCGCGGAATCTTAGAAAATACTTCCTTCGACACCAGTGTAACGGCAAACCCAACCGCTGTCACTTGTTCAATCCCTGTTTTGCCACGCGATTCTACCTTGTGCCAGACCTGATACGGATCGCCTTCGGCCTTTCCGTTTAACATCTCGCGTTCAATCTTGAGATTCAGCGCGGTTGGCAGGATTGGCTCTCGCCTCGTGGTCGCATTCGTGCCAATGACCTGCGCCTGCCTAGCCTGCAAAACCTCTAGCGCGTTCTTAGGGAACCTCTGATCGCTGTCGATCCACAGAAGCTGGTCTGCGCCCCATTCCAACGCTTCTTGTGCCAGTTTTTCACGCTGTGTAAAGATCAGCGTTCCTGGCATCTGCAACAACTCAATCTGGTTTACTCCTCTGGCTGCTTCGTACTGGCACAACCTAGCCAGATCAAAACAGAAACCAGACATCACCTCGTCCCGACACGGCACACAGATGGCAACCTTCAAATTTTCCCCGGATGTGTACGGAAAAATCGATTGTCAGGATGATTCAGAAATGCTCGAAACCGTGACTGGTCGAGAATCTTGAACCCCTGCATGACACCCTTGCGGTTTAGATCATCCACAACGGTGAGTGGTAAACGAGCAACGTGGGTAATAACGTCGTCGTATTTACCATCTGAATCGTTGAACTGACGTTTGTTGGCTTCTAGGATCTGCGAGACATCTTGTCGAGTCTCCAGCACAATCCCGCCACCGTCTGATTCGTGAGCGACTGTGTATCGCCCTTCGTGCGCGTTAAATACTTTTGGCATTGTTAGTGGGGAGAGAGGTTTCCCCCTCCCCCCATTTTCATCAGCCCAGAGCAGGATTCAGGTCAGCAACAATACCCGAAGCCGCTTCGTTCCGAACTTCCAGCGTGAACTCAGCAATCATCTGCGTACTCTCCGAATCGCCAGTTACCGCGAGATCCTTGGTAGCAAACGGACGGAGATAAGCAATTGCCATGTACTCGGGATCGATCAGCAGCGCGTCACGAGTCCGAATGAAGCGATCCGGAACCGCAGACAGCGTCCCAAAATCACCCATGTAGACATCAGCAGCACCGATAATCGTCGTCGGCTGGTCACCAGGAGCCATGTAACGCTGGGCAGCAACACCGGCGAAAGCAGAGAATTTCTGCTTGAGACCAGAGTTCATGACCAGCATCGTCGGATTGCCCCCCGAGTCATAGCACGATTTGATGACATCACGCAGCAGCGTCTCGGTAAAGGTGCGGGTAGCACCATCCGAACGGGTCGAAACACCAATCGTCGTGGGATCAGTGCCGCTCGTGCCTTTGCTCGTGTTGGTCTTCAGCCAGGACAGGATAGCGCCGAGCTTACGAGGCGAAGCAGAATCACGGCCTTGGTTGGCAGAGATAATGGTCTCCATGTCGCGCTTGAGTTCAGCAGCCGCTTTCGACAACTGATAAGCCTTTTCCGACTTACGACCAGCCTTGTTAATGGCTTCCATCGTGCCAGAGATCTGAATTGCTTTCTGCACGATTTGGCAATAATTGCCAAGACGGGTCGTCGGGCTGATCGTTGCCGACACAGCATCAGCGCCTTCAACCGCAGCGTTAGCCGTGGTCGCAGCCGCCAACGAGTCAGTCTGCCACTCGTGATAAACAGCGGTTGCCTTCGTGCGAGCAAGCGTCGAAAGCAGGGGAGTTTCGGTCGGACTGATCTGGTAGATAACGTCGATCAGGTCTTCGCGCTGGCCGATGGCCGTTGCAGTGGTATAGACGGGCATGATAATTCCTTTACGCTATAAAGCGTTCAAATAGTGGTGCAGCATCCCTGGCTCTGCCAGTTTTGCGGAGTCGATTCATATCAGTCTTGATCGCCTCAGTCTCAGCGTTGACCGTTTTACCAGTACCAGGCTTGAGAGTCTTAGGAGCCTCAGCAACCTTTTTGGTCAGCTCAGGTTTCCCAGAAACCAGCTTGTCGTACTGAGCGGCCTTCCACAGAGTGAGAACGGCTCGACTGTCATAGACCTGTGCAAGCTCTGATCCGAGAAACCAAGTCCTTTAGCGTATTTCCTGATTTCGCTACGGACTGATTCCCCTTTTTGCGGATCTGCAAACTCTGGAATCGCTTGAGATAGCTTCTGCTGTTCCTCGGCCACAATCTGCGCCAGTTTGTACTGATGCTCCGCTTGTTGCTGCTGGGCAATGCGTTGCTGTTCAGCCTGAACTGCCGCCAGTTGGTCTCGGCGCTGCTGCATCTCTGCGACCCGAACTGCATACCCGATCGGATCAGATTCTTTCAGTGCATCTAAATTTTCACCCTTGGACTGTTCTGCTAGAACCTTCTGGATCATCTCCAGACGCTCCGCATACTGATCCCGCAGGATTTTGGCTTGCTCAACCGCTTGTTTCTCTGCTTCCAGAGCCTTTCGCTGTTCAGCAAGTGACTGGGTTTTTTGAGTGTAGTCTGTGCCGAGTTGGTAAGACTTAATCAGGTCATCCAGAGTAACCTCGCGTTCCTCACCGGCTGCTTTCACCCGGTAGCGCGGAGTTTCCTCTACCTGTTCAGTCTGTTCCTGCTCCTGCTCTACAACCTCTTCCTGCGGAGCTTCCTGGTCAGCTTGCGGAGCTTCAGGTTGTTCCATCATTCCAAGAATTGCGGCAGCGCCAGTATTTACATCAAGCGGTCCACTTCCTTGCGGAGTTGTGTCCATAAACCCTCTACAAAATTTTCCATCGTTTGGCTTTGATCTCAGTCGTTTCGGCTATCGCTTGGAAATGACTATGAATCAAATCTATCGCACGAATCATTTTATAATAATTTTCTCGTGCGTCAATCTCGTGTTCACCTGAGTTAACAATCCTGTCAATAAAGCCTTGTTTCAGGCTTTCCAATTCCTTGACAAACTCGTTATCTCTGAGCAGATAGGCAGCGCGTTCTGGCGTCATCCGGGGATCTCAATATTGGAACTAATCCCAGCGCCAACCTTTGCCGCCTTTAGTTGCGCTTCCGCTGCCAACTCAACACGTTTCAGTTCCAACTCAGCAGCAGCCTTCTCTCGCGCCAGTTGAATGTCGGCTTGTGCCTTCATCCGCTGCGTCTCAATTGCTGCTGTGGCCTTCTGCTGTTCAATCTGGATTTGAGCCTGTGCCTGAGCAATCATGGCGTCAGTGGCAGGATTGGACTGCGGTTGCTGCGGAGGAGGATTGGAGAGTTGCTGATCCTGCTCCGGAGTGATCTCTTTGAAGAATTCAGCAGAATCCTTGAATCCAGCAGCCTCGATAAACCGCCCAAGAGTGGCTCGATACTGCCCAACAGAAACCAGCGGATTGGCAGGGCCGTATGCTTGAAGCACCTGCTCCTGTTTTGCCAGAACCATCTGGAGCATTGCCATCTGTTCTTGACGAGTGCCAGTCCCCAGGCCAACCCTAATGCTGACATCGTACTGATTTGACCATTCCCTCGGGTCCATCGGCACGAACTTGCCGCGCATACGCAGCAAAACCTGTTTGTCCTGATACTTGCAAAGCAGGTGCAGAATGCCTTTGAACAGCGATTTAACGCCTGTTTCTGCAAATATCCGAGCAATAAGCTCGATTTTTCCTTGAGCAGCGTTTGTTACAGCCGCAACAGCAGTGGCCGTGACGTTATGCAGGATGTCAGGGTTCAGACCTTGCTGTGCATCTGATACACCAGTCCGTTTCTGCTGCACCTGATCAAAGTACCCCAGCATCGGGAAAATCTGATCGCCAACAGCCGCAACTTGCAGAGGCTGAACCGCTCCAGCAGCTTTCATCCGAACAACACCACCCGGAGTGACATTCAGCAGATCATCAATGTTTACCTGGCCTTCAACAACGGCCATCCGAGCATTATTCGACAAATACAGGTTGTCCAGCGACTGGCGAACCAACGTCGATTTGATCAGTTGCAGATCCGTTGTCCTGTCTGCCAACGATTGCCCGAAGAACTTGTGCGGGACAGGAATCGGGCAAATCACATGGAACGGAACATAATCAGTCTTTTCGTTGCTCAGAATCTCGTTGTTGCTGTAGAAAATCTTACGCAGTTCCGCTATACCGTCTCCGTCGTAATCCACATAAATGTAGCACTCGAAAACCTCGACCTCCTGCATGGATTCGTCGAGCGATGTTTGCTCAAACGGCTCCTCTCCTGGCGTATACCTAGCAAGAGCTTCATCATTGAACGCTACAGTCGAGAATGTCGGCAGCGCGTCAACGACATCCTTGTCAAACCCCATCTGAACGAGTGTGGTCCTGTGAACTAGTGTCCTATGGGCTACAAACGGTGCATCCTGAATTGATCGAGCCTTTTTGCTGACAATCAACTCCTCTGGAGGCACGTTCTCAATCGCAACCCGACCAACCTTGTTGCGCTTTTGCACAACAACGCTGATCTTTTGGGTCTGCATCCCATCGACCTCAAACTGCTCGATCTGTTGTGCAACGATCTGTCGAGTTCCGTCTGCCATCAGCAATGCAAGTTCGATTTCTGAGAGGTTTTCGTAAACCTCCTCAATGACATCGATCTTTTCATCCCAGTAACACTTAACGGTTCCAGTTTTCTGGAGCAGCGCGTCCTTGAACCATGTGTGCAGAATCGTGAAACCAGGGTTTTGTTTGTAAAACACCCAGTTTGCATAATCTGTTGCCTGCTTTGCGCCTTGCTCATCACCAGGTCCAACAGGCTCATACTGGATGATGTCGTCAGCACGAGTGAAAACGCGAATCAGGTCAGGAAGCGCACCGTCGATAGCCTCTGCAACTTCAGCAGTAATGATCTGGCTGCGACCTTCAATCTCATTGCCGTATGGCTTGCGAAGGTAATAATCCATCGCTTTAGCACGATCAGCAGTGGTTTCCGTGTCCAGGTAGCCGATAGCATCATCAATCTCTGCCGAGAGAATGCCTTTCAGCCTGCCCTCGCTCATTTCGAGTTGAGCTTCATCCATTTTGTACCTCTGCCTTGCGAGTATAGGGTCGCTTGGTTTCTGGCTGCTTCAACGCAATAAGTTCGCGCTCTAGTTCATCGATTTTGTTCCGCAGTTCTGCGATGACGAGTTCAAAATCACGGCGCAATACGATATTTCCCTGCGGAATCAGCATTAGAATCCTCGCTCCAATTTTAATCCGACCATCGGATTAGTTCCTGCCTGCCCATAAATTCCAAGCATCAGGTTTCTCATCAGTTCTTGAGCATATTGTGCTTGCAAACTTCGGATGATCTGCCCAAACTGATTTTGGCTCATTGAACCAGTAACAGAAACTGGCAATCCTTCTGGCTGGTAAGTAACAGATGCGCCTTTTGCGCCTTTCCCGACATTAGCAGAAACATCTAACAATCCACCCAATGCGGCCAACTGTTTTGCATACTCCAACTTAGCAGCAGGCTCTCCCTGCTCTGAGCCAACTGACATCCCAAAATATCCTAGTGGCGTCTCAATTGATCTACGCAGACGCATCTCCGGCTGCTGCATCATCCGAATTTCGACAGGAACTGTTTCTGGCATTCCACGATTAACACCAAGGCTGAAAACTGGCGATTGGTATCCTTCTGGAAGTCTTGAAAGCTGCTGGCGCAACTTTTCTAACATTTCAGTTGTATTGTCGTCACTCATACAACCCACTTTGTGTTAGGTGAAATCGGTTTACCCCAATCGTCATTGGACATCATTTCCAGAGACTCTGCAAGATAACGCCATGCATCTGCTGCGTGAGAATGCTCGTCATGCAGAGGAGCGCCAGCTTCCTGTGTCGTCTGGTTGATGGCCCGGCGGTATCGTTTCAGATGGTTGACCAGATCGATTGTTTTCTCGGCATCGAAATAAGCCCTTGGAAAGACCATCCTAGCCATTCTGATGCCTTCCTCTGGGTTACCCCTTGGAAGAACCGTAACGCGCCTTCCAAGCGATTCTAAGAGGTTTTGAGTGGATCTACCTGTTTGGAAGTTCTTGTGCGCTCCATCGTGCGGGATGAAATCAGTTCCCCAGCGCCATTTTCTGGACTCGATTTCCATGATGTAGCTGTCAATGGTTCTGTGGCTGTCCTCGATGAAGTCAATGATTCTGACTTCTGACGCAACCTTCTGAACCATGATGATTGACATGGAATCGTTCCAACCAAGATCCCAGACTGTGTGGACTTTTAAGGTCGGATCGTATGGAACGGCTCTTACTCGGCCTTCACGCTGTAAAGCCTCGATTTCTTTGGCGTAGATCGCTCCATCCACAGCAGGACGGCATCGACCTTCCCAGGTGGTGAGATAGCCCTGCGGATCTCGATCTAACCAATCTCGCCGCTCTTTGTCGAGTTCTGGTGGGAACCACGGATTGTCTGACCAGTTAACCTCGCAGACCCATGACTCTGACGGAGGATTGGCAACGAATCGAGTGAAGGTTTCGTCTGTGTCCAGCTCTGGATTGAAGCTAATCCAGATTTCCGATCCTGGCTTGCGGATGGTAGGAATCAGAACATCCCAGGATTTGCGGGTGACAACCCCAGCCTCTTCCACCCAACAGATGTCAGTTCCCTCGTAAGACTTCATATTTGCCACACCTTGCTGGCGAATGCCTGCAAATGTGAATTCTGTCCCGTTGGAACCAATGATCCTGTTTTCCTGTACCTCGTACAGACTGTCGAGTCCGAGCAGACTAATCTGATCCTTCAGAAGTCTATGCACAGACTCCTGGATAGACTTCTGCGTCTCCCTGGCGCATAGCACTCTGATCGGCCGTGTAGCGCCTAACGCCACAAGAGCGCGAGCAATCGACCAGGACTTACCTGATCCCCTTCCACCATGCAGGATCTTGTAACGCTTAGGCTGGAAGAGTTGCAGGAGTTTATTCGGCAGTTCTATTCTTTGCCTCAACCCCAACCACCTCTAAAACGGTTGCAGACTGGATCGGCCCACCATCAGCGCCAACAAGCTCATGGGTGGTCTTTTCCTTCCACCCTGCGCGAGTTTTCATCCAGAAGATCATCGCTGCGGTATTGCCTGACTTTGCTTGTTGAAACAGAGTCTGAGCAACCTGAGCGTTAGCGTCGATCCTTCCTTCTTCAAGTTCCTGTCTGTAATACTTCAACACAGTGTCATGGCTGATGCCTAGCTTTGTGCCAATGTCATCAACCCTTGCACCTACCGCAGCAAGCATTTTGACTAGCCTACGATTCTCGTCTGTAGGCTTATGATCCTTTGCTCCTATTTTTCTAGTCACGTTTTTTACCTACTTCATCGAACAATTGACCAGTAGACTCTAGTGTTGCTTTCTTTCCTGTGAAGTATTGCCATCGCTTGGCAATGACATCGCAATACTTTGGATCGAGTTCCATCAGGAAAGCTGTGCGACCTGTTTGCTCTGCGCCTATCAGTGTTGATCCAGAGCCACCAAATAAGTCGAGGACGTTCAATAGTTTGATGTGGTTTCCGAAAGCGCGGACAGAAAGCGCCACAGGCTTTTGAGTTGGGTGAACGTAATTGGTGTCTTTTTTAATAGACCACAAATCACTTTCGTTCTTTACTACCTCATCCACTAATCCGTTGAACAGGCAAAACTCATGCTGGTGTCGATAGCCACGCCCCATGCCAAATACATTCTTGGCCCAAACAATACA
>Ga0070749_10002167_pt1 | contig 13214 bp, 9 predicted proteins | sample VirMetDEL_Nov_18_FD_75180 | JGI IMG/M metagenome (GOLD analysis project Ga0070749, IMG submission 75180) | Aqueous microbial communities from the Delaware River and Bay under freshwater to marine salinity gradient to study organic matter... | ecosystem: Environmental > Aquatic > Marine > Coastal...
GAAGGCCGAGATCGCGTGATCCGCCCTGACGACGTTCGCCGGATCCTCGCGGACCTCGCCGCCCTGCGCGGCGAGGTCCGCTCCCTCGCCGTCTACCTCGCCCGCGCCGAGCGCGAGCGTGAGGAGGCCGAGCGCGCGGACGCGGGGCGCCACGCCCCACCGCCGTGGCGCCGCTGAGCTAGCCTCGCCCCCACGCTTCGACGATCGCCTGCGACCCCGGCCAAGCTGGCCGGGGTCGCTGCATGTACGGGCCCCCACGTCATGCGGCCGGCGTCATGCGGCCGACATACATATGTCCGCCGCATGACGTGCACGTCATGCGGTCCGGGGGCTTGGCGATTCACCCCCCGACCGCGACAGCACGAGGCGTAGTCTGGTCAGCCGACCAACAATCAACTCGGCGAACCTCGACGTGCCGACCGTTGCGCCCGCAACGATCGCCCGGCCCCCGACCGTTTCGCTTACCACGGGCGCTTCGCGCCCTCGACCCTCGTGCCTCGGGTCTCGGTCGCGAAGCGCCCTCGCTCGTCGCTCACTCGGGGCACGGCGTGCGTGGTCGGAGGGCAGAGGGGCGGTGAGGTCCAGCGGCATGGTGGTGGAGGGGGAGGGGGCCCGGAGCCCCACTTGGCGGTCGGGGGAGGACTTCTGGATCCCTTTCACCAGCCATATTTTATGTTGTATGTCCCTCCTCCATGACGCAGGGCGGCAAGGCCCGGGGCCCGCCGCGGAGGGCGCGACCAGGGTGTCGGTGCCGCTACGCAACTGCGGCACTTAGGACGGGGCATTGTGCCCCGTCGCCCCGTGCGGCTATGCTGGGTGTATGCCGATCAGTGGGGTGGCACGGAACGCCAAGCACCGGAAGCTGTCGGAGGTCGTCGCCGGCGTCGCTCCGCGGACGCAGCGCATGAAGCGCAACAGCGCCGAGTTGGCCCTCGTCGCGCTGGAGTCGTCGATCTTGGCGCAGGTCGAGGCCGAGTTGCAGCGCAAGGAGCCGCGCCTGTCGAAGCTGATCCAGCTTCATGCGTGGATGACCCGCTTGATCAAGTCGACGAACCTGGCGCTGGCCGAGGAGACGAAGGCGAATGGGGGAGTCGCTCCTGCCGACGTGGACGGAGACCGCGTGGGTGACGCGGGCCAGCGGCTCATGGACGCTCTCGCCCTTGGCGACGAGGACGCTGACGGAGAACCCGCCGACTCCTAGGTCGCGCGCCCGCGCCCAGCGCGCGATCGACCTCGCCAACTGGATCGAGGCGAACCTCTGGATCGTCCGCAAGGACCGCAAGCGGGCGCTGATCCGCTTCAACCCGTCGCAGCAGATCATGCTCGACTTCCTCACCCAGCAGTGGGCGCAGGAGATCCCCGTCCGCGCGCTGGTGCCGAAGCACCGCCAGGGCGGCGTGACGACGTTCTGGCAGGCGATCAACTTCGCCCTCGCCGTGCTGTCCGACAAGGCCGGCCGCACCTACCGCTGCGCGACGGTGGCGCACATCGAGGAGGCGTCGTCCACGATCTTCACCATGTCCCGCCGCTTCGAGCAGAACCTGGCGCCGACGTGGAAGCGCAAGCTCGACATGCGGCAGCAGGGCAAGCTCCAGTGGGACGGGGGCTCGTCGATCTACGTGGTGTCGGCGCAGCTTGGCGACTCCGCGCTCAAGGGCGACACGATCCACTCCTTCCACGGCACCGAGGTCGCCAACTGGGCGGACCGCGGGATCAACCCGTCGGACCTGTGGACCTCGGCCATGCCCGCCGTCGCGCCCGGCCCCGACTCGATCGTCGTGCTGGAGTCGACGGCCAAGGGCCGCGACCCGTTCTTCTTCGCCATGTGCGAGGACGCCCGCAAGGGGCTGAACCCGTTCACCGTGCTGTTCCTCCCCTGGTATCTCTCTTCCGAGTACGCCATGCCCTGGGAGGAGTACTGCCGGCCTCGCCGCGCCCAGGGCCGCGCGGTGCCCGCGACCTTCGTCGCCACCGAGGTCGAGGAGGAGATTCGCTCCGACCTCAAGGCGCTGCCGACCGACATGACGACCCGCTGGGCCAACTACCCCGCCGTCGTCAGCGACGACCAGTTGATCTGGCGCCGCCATGCGATCGAGACGATCTGCGAGAACAAGCCGGAAATGTTCCGGCGCTACTACCCCGCCACCGTCGAGGAGTGCTTCCAGGCGAGCAACGCCTCGTTCTTCAGCTACGGCGTCCTCGACCGCCTCTACCAGTCGTGGCGCGACCCGAAGGTCGGGATCCTCAACGAGACCAACCGCGGCTACACGCCCGTCGTCTCGTTCAACGAGTGGGCCAGCGGGCACATCCTCGTCTGGAAGGAGCCCAACGCCGCCCGCTCCTACGTGATCGGCGCCGACGTGAGCGAGGGTCTCGCCGAGGGCGACGCCCAGGCCGCCTACGTGATCGACAAGGACACGCTGGAGGTCGTCGCCGGCTTCCACGGCCGGATCCCCGTCGAGGACTACGTCCACGAGCTTGAGAAGCTCGGCCGCTACTACAACAACGCGCTCCTCGCCGTCGAGAGCAACTTCAACCCGTTCGTCGCGGTGACGCTGCGGAGCCGCGGCTACCCCAACCTCTACTGGTATCGCAACCCCGACTCGCGGTGGTCGACGAGCAACAAGCCGGGCTGGCACACCAACCGCGTCAGCCGCCGCCTGATCCTGTCGAACCTCGGCGGCATGTTCTCGCTCGACCGGGTGCGGACGTGGTGCCGCGGCTTCGCCGAGGAGGCCCGCGACTTCGTCTGGAACGAGAAGAAGCAGCAGTTCTGCGCGCCGCCCAGCAAGACCGACGACCGGATCATTTCCATGGCAATCGCGCTCTACCTGACGGGCAAGCGGCCGACCGACCAATACACCGAGTTGAACGCGCTGATCCGCGAGGGCAAGGAGCGGGAGGAGGCGGCGCGGGCCGCCGAGGTGTCGCCCGCCATGCAGGCGAAGGCCGCCGAGGACGCCCTGTTGAAGCGCCAGGCGAAGCAGCGTAGGCTACTAGGTCTTGGGGGGTCCGCCACCGGCGGACTCTACCTGTAGGGGGTAGGTCATGGGCAAGGACCGCAAGGCCGACCGCGACGAGCAGATCGTCCGCATGTGGACCCGCTGGATCAAGCGGGGCTGGAAGAAGAAGGCGCGCTACACCAAGACGGCCCGCGAGGTCGACGGCTACTTCCGCGGCTCGCACGACGGCTTCTACGACAGCGAGGCGCTCCGCGACTGGTGCGACCTGACGCACGCGCCGAAGCTGTCGATCAACCTCGCCTTTCAGGTCCGCGGCTGGCTCGCGCCGAACCTCTACCAGCGCAACCCGACCCGCAAGGTCACGTCGCGCACGTCCGACTCGGTGCTGACGGCCTTCGCCCGCGTCGCTGACGCCTACCTGAACTACACGCCCAACGAGACCCGCCTCGCCAACGAGAGCCGCGCCGCGATCGACGAGGCGCTCCTGTCGGGCCGCGGCGCCTTCTACACCGGCGTCGACGAGGAGACGGGGCTGCTCACGTCGTGGCGCGTGAGCGTCGACGACGTGGTGATCGACCCCGACGCCCGCCGCCCCGAGGACGCGCTGTGGATCGCCATGCGCCGCCGCATGCCGATCTGGGAGGTCGAGAGCGAGTACGGCACCGACGAGGCCCGTCGCGTCAGCAACGACGAGGGCGTCCGTCAGGTGCTCTGCGCCACCGTCACGTCGTCGCCGGACGACGGCGACGAGGTCGACGACGCGCCGACCAACGCCGAGGAGGCCGACGAGGACGACGAGGACGGGACGAACGAGATCGTCAACGTCTACGAGGTCTACTCGCGCATGGGCTACGGCTGGCGCGGCGCCGACGTGCCCGAGGAGTTCAGCGGCTACGACGACAGCGTGCGGTTCCGCAAGATCGTGCTCGTCGAGGGCCACGACCGCCCCGTGTTCACGGGGCGCTGGGAGACCGACCTCTACGTCGACAAGACGTGGCCGTTCACCTTCGTCGACCTGACGCCGTGCAAGGACTCGCTCTGGCCCGTGTCGCTCATGGCCGCCGCCATGCCGAACCAGCGGGCCGTGAACCTGTTCGCCACGATCGCGCTCGACAAGGCCAAGACGCACGCCCGCGAGTTGATCGCCGTGGCCGCCGGGCTCTCCCAGGAGGTCAAGGACCAGATCGTCAGCGGCGGGCTCACCGAGGTGATCGAGGTCAAGGGCAACGACCCGGGCCAGCGGATCGGCGACCTCGTGCAGAAGTGGGAGGCGCCCGCGATCTCGCCCGAGATCCGCGAGCAGCTTGGCTTCCACATGGACATGTTCGGCCAGATCACCGGCCTGCTGCCGATCCTCAAGGGAAGCAGCGGCAACGAGGCGCAGATCCGCTCGGCCACCGAGGCCGATATCAAGGACAAGAACGCCCGCTCGCGCCTCACCGACCTGAGCGAGCTTGTCGAGGATTGGGCCAGCGAGGTCGCCCGCAAGGAGGGCCTGCTCCTGCGCCTGGAACTCGACGCCGACGAGGTCGCCCGCCTGGTCGGCGGCGCCCTCCGCGGCAAGCTCGGCTACCGCCTCGTCCTGCGGACCCTCGGCGTGGAGTTGCCGCTGCGGACCGGGGCGCCCGACCCCGACACCGACGGCCAGGCCCCGCTCCCCGAGGGCAAGGAGGTGAGCCTCCAGCGGATCGCGCCCGAGTTCGCCGTCTACTACGAGACCGTCGAGGACGCCTTCATGGCCGGGCAGGCGCTCGCCATGAAGCTCCCCGACCTGGCGCTCCGCTTCGGGCTGATCTTCGACGGGCCCCCGCAGGTCTACGAGGTCAGCGTCGACGACGTGTGGGCGGCGACGAGCTACCTGTCGGCGCGCGACCTCGCCCGCGAGGTCAGCTTCCGCGTCGAGTCGGGGTCGACGAAGCGGCCCGACGCCAACAAGGCGATCGACCACGCCAACACGCTCATGGCGGCGGTCGCCCAGCCGTCGCTCCAGGCCGGCGACCTCGCCACCTACAACGCCTGCCTCGGCGCCGTCTACGAGGCGCAGGCGTTCTCGCCGGACATGCGGATCTTCCTCGCCGCGGCCCCGCCGCCGACGCCGTCGAAGGGCGGGCCGGCTCCGTCGGGGCCCGCCGGTGCCGTCGGCGCCGGCGCCTCGCCGGGCCCGGGGACCGGGTTCGGCATGGTCGGCGACGGCGGGACGCCCATGCAGGGCATGGCCGGGCCCGCGCCGCCCATGCTCGGGCCGGGCGCCGCCATGCAGGGCCCGGCGCAGGGCATGCCCGCCATGCAGCCCATGGGGGTCGCGTGATCGACGCCTGCCCGATCTGCGGGACGACCGACCTGTCGTGGGTGGATCGCCGCTTCGGCCACTGCGAGCGGAACGGCGGCGCCGGCTTCCGCAACCGGATCGACGCCGTCGCCGGCTACCACCCCGGCCTCGCCCGCTTCCCGAACGACCCGAAGGCCCACGTCGACGGGCCGGCGTCGCTCCAGAAGCGGCTCGACGAGCTTGCCCGCGAGGGCAAGCACCGCGTCGACTACGCCGATCTGGCGCCGACGGGGAAGCGGCCGACCAACGTGAACCTCGCCGCCCAGGGCCCGCTGCGTGAGCGGGTCAAGCGGGCGGCGTTGAAGCGACTGAACGAGGGGGCTTGACAAGTGTCCGACACGACGAGTAAGGTGACCGACGACGCGCCGCCGAAGGAGGCCGAGACCGCCGAGACGCCCGAGGGCGACGAGGAGGATCTCAAGGAGCCCAACTTCGGGGCGTGGGCGGACAGCGACGACGAGCCGCTCTCCGAGGTCGACGACCCGGAGACGCCCGAGGGCGAGGCGGCGGACGACGAGGCCAGCGAGCCCGTCGAGTCGGTGGACGAGGTCGAGGACGCAGAGGAGGCCCAGCCCGCCGCGCAGACCGCGCCGGGCGCGCAGCCGCCGGTGCCCGAGGGGTTCGCCTCCTGGGCCGAGGTCGCGCAGGCCGCCACCCGCGCCCGCGCCTACGAGCAGCAGCTTCTCCAGCAGCAGGCGCCCCAGGCGCCCGCGCCGGTCAAGCCCCAGCCGATCTGGTCGCTCCCGGGCGACGGCAACCCCGCCGTCCTCGACGCGGTCGAGACGCTGCGGCGCGCCCAGCGCGGGGACACCGCCGCGGCCGAAGCCTTCAAGTCGCTCCCGGGCGACGTGCAGGCCAAGACCGTCGAGCGCGCCTCGACGCTGGAGAAGAAGTGGGCCCGATACACGTCGGACCCGCTGGCCCTGGTGGACGACGTCGCCCTCCCGGCCCTGGAGCAGACGCCCTTCGCGTCGCGGCTCCGGGCGATCGAGGCCAAGCTGGCTCGCGCGGACGGCGAGCGGTTCCTCCAGCAGCACGCGAACGTCGTCGCCAACGACGCCGACGCGCGCCGCCTGGTGGAACTCCTCAAGTCGGGCGCCGACGAGAAGCTGGCGATCCACGTCCTCGGCCTGGAGAAGCAGAACGCGGCGCTGTCCAAGACCCGTCAGAAGGTCGAGGACAAGTCCCGGCAGATCGAGGCCAACAAGGCCGCGAGCCGGGCGTCGCAGACGAACAAGGGTCGTGGGCCCAAGCCGGCGGGGAAGCCCGGTCGGATCGGCTCGACGGACCCGCGCGTGATCGCCAAGGCGGTCATGAAGCGCCTCGGCGGCTCGTAGCCCAACCCCACCGTGGGGCGGTTCGGGTCGCTGTGATCTGAACCGCCCCACGGACACCACGGAGACAAGACCATGGCGACGAGCCTGCGCGTCCTGCACACCACCCGCGAGGAGTGGAGCAAGGAACTGCACAACGAGACGCTGGAGAGCCACCCGCTCCTCAAGCTCCTCAACGAGAAGAAGCGGGTCACCTACGGCCACTCGGGCACGAAGCTCAAGTGGACCGTCAAGTTCAAGCAGCTGGCCCTCACGCCCTACGCCGACATGCAGGCGCTGTCGTGGGACCGCAACGTCCTGACCAAGACGGCGGAGCTCGACTACCGCGGCTACAAGGTCGTCGACGCGATCAGCGAGTTCGAGAAGTTCCAGAACCGCGGCGGCGTCGAGGCCGTGATCGACCTGTTCAGCGACAAGGCGTCGCGCATGGCCGAGGACGCCAACGACCGGATCTGCGCGGAGTTCTACGTCGACGGCAACGCGACGGGCAACACGCTCAAGCTCCACGGGATCGAGTCGTTCATGTCGATCAGCACGCAGACGGCGGCCGACGCCCTGGCGACGACGCTGAACGACAGCTACGCCGGCCTCAACACGGCCAAGGGCAGCTACGACAGCGACTCGACCTCGGCCGGCTACGACTTCTGGTCGCCGGTGATCGTGTCGACGAACCCGACCGGCAAGACCTGGGCGACCCACGCGGACGAGTTCATCCGCCGCGGGATCGTCGAGCAGCGCCGGACCCAGCGCCCCAACGAGCAGCTGGACATGTTCCTCCTGCCCCGCGGCGACTACTACACGCTCCTGAACCTCATGGACGACAAGGAGCGCGTCATGGTCACGACCGCGGACACGGGGATCCGCAAGTTCGGCTTCAAGGACGTGATCTCGATCGACGGCGTCGACGTGACGTTCGACCCGGACATCCCGACCACCGACGGCAACAGCGACACCGTCCGCGGCTACGGCTTCAACACGTCCAAGATGGAGCTGTGCCTCATGTCCAAGAAGGGCAACTTCTGGGACGCGAGCGGCGACGCCTTCGACGAGACCACCATGTCGTTCCGGTTCTGGCTCGGCTTCTACGGGAACCTCAAGTTCTCGCCGCGCCACTTCGTCAAGCTCGCGGACATCGCCTAGGCCAGCGGAGAGAAGGAGACAACCATGGACAGCGCGACGTTCCCGTTCAAGGTCAGCGAGTCGATGCCGGGCCCGACGATCTCGGGCGGGATCGACCTCGACCACCTCCTCGGCCAGCGGTTCATCGACACCGACGGCAAGGTGTTCATGCTCGTCAAGACCGGCGCGTCCTGCGCGGCGGTCCGCAAGCGGGCGTTCAAGTGGACGAGCCGATCGGCCTACACGGTCGAACTCGGCACCGCCGAGACCGGCATGTGCGCCGGCGTCGGCGTCTCGGACCACCAGGACACCAGCACGCTGGCGTCGGGCTACTACCTCCTGCTCCAGCGAGGCGGGCGGGCGACGGTGACCCACGGTGACGACGGCACCAACGTCGCCGCCTCGGGCAAGCCGTACCTGACGATCTCGGGCGACACGGACACGGGCAAGATCGAGGGTGTCGCCACGGCGTCGCTCACGACCGAGGCCCCGGACGTGGTGTTCGGGATCTACGTCTCGGGCACGGGCGGCGACGACGCGGACATCGTCTGCGACCTGATCCTGAGCCGGATCTAGGACGGCAGCATGAGCGTCCGCCGCGTCGACGAGGGCGTCCTGACGATCCAGGACTCCCTGGGCACGAAGTACAACAACCTCGTGTTCGCCCTCAAGAACGGGTGCTTCTCCTCGGGCGGTCTGGCCGAGGGGACCAACGCCGGCACCATGCAGATCGCCCGCGCGATCAACTTCACGATCGACGGGCAGATGTACAACAAGGCGGTCACCGACAACATCGCCATGACCGCCCAGACCGCCCAGGCCGACAACACCTACCGCCGCTACCTCGTCGAGATCAACTCCTCCGGCACGGTGAGCACGCTCGCCGGGACGGCGGCCTCGACGGCGGCGGCGGCGAAGTGGCCCGCCCGCTCGTCGAGCGGGAAGGCCGTGATCGGGGGCGTGCTGATCGCGACGAGCGGCGGCACGTTCACCATGGGGACGACGGACCTGTCGGCCGCCGGGATCACCGACACGTGGTACGACTTCGGGTTCCTCGACGACTCGACGACGCAGGAGGGCACCTCCTTCGTCGACGAGATCCCCACCAGCTAGCTCCTTGCCCCGACGGGCCGGCGCGCGTGGCCCCCTGCGCGCGCCGGCCCGTCACCTAACTCCCTGGAGGCACCATGGCAACGCTCGGCCAGCTTCGGGAGTACGTCGCCGACAACGCCGCCGACATGTCCGACGGCAAGGCCGACCGCGTGATCCTGCGGCACGTCAACGCCGCCCTCATGCGCGTGTTCCACGCCCACCCGTGGAGCTTCTACCGCGACACCGCCCAGATCGCCCTCGACGCCGCCGAGACCGGCAGCGCCATGACGCTCACGTCGGACAGCAAGCTGATCTCGGTCACCGGCGAGGTGATCCACCGGCGCTATCTGGACGAGGGCTGGCTCCTCGACGTGACCGGCGAGGACGACTTGCTGTTCTCGCTCGCGTCGATCGAGGACAACACGCACGCGACGCTGACGACGGAGTGGATCGCCGCCACCTCGGCGACGACCGCCTACACCTGGCGGCGCCACACCTACCCGCTCCCCGAGTTGACCCGCGAGGTCGCGCAGATCCAGTTGTCGGGCACGAAGGTCGACGTGACCTACGTCCGCCCCGACATTCTGGACCGCCTGCGGTTCGACACGCCGACCGACGAGGGCGACCCCCGCCACTACACGATCCGCGGGCGCTACCTTGAGGTCTGGCCGACGCCGGCCTCGACGGCGACCCGCCAGTCGCTCCAGATCCACTACACGCGCAACCCGCGCCGCTTCACCAGCGCCGACCCCGACGAGACGGCGGTCGACTTCGACACGCGCTACGACGACCTGATCGAGCGGGCGCTGGATCTGGAGATCGTCACCCACCACCAGGGGTCGACGACGATCGACACTGGCCTCGCCCTCCAGACCTATCAGGAGCGCCTCGCCGTCTACAAGTCGGCCGACGAGGGCCTGGCCGTCCGCCCGCGCAACATGACGCTGCGGACGGCGCCCAGCCTGCGCCAGATCGAGAAGTGGTGGGCGAAGCGCGGCCCCGGCGGCTCCGAGGTCTAGCCGTGCAGGACAAGCTCGTCACCTTCGCTGGCGTCGACACCGAGGCCAGCCCGACGGAGCGGCCCTCGGCGCTGCTCCAGACGGGCGAGAACGTGCGCCTCGACCGCAACGGGGTGCTCATGCCCCGCCGCGGCTACGTGATCTCCACGGGGGCGGCGTTCGCGCGGGACATTGTCGCCTGCGCGGGGTTCGTCACCGGGTCCGGGGAGTATGCCGCCGCGACGTGCGAGTACTCGTCGTCGTCGGGGACGAACGACCTCTACACCGTCGGGGCCGTCTCGCTCTACTCGACGATCAGCCAGGCGAAGCGGGCGCGGCTCTGCGTCCACAACAAGCGCCTCTACATGGTCGACGGCTGGCGCCCCATGCAGCGGTGGGACGGGATCGCCTCGGCCTCGGTCGCCGCCGGGATCACCGGGCCCTCGACGGCCTCGGGCGCCTGGGCCCCGACGCCGACGACGGCCGCCGGCAACTGCACCGCCGGGACGCACAAGTTCCGCTACCGCTACCTCGACTCGACGACGGGCTACGTCAGCGAGCCCAGCAACGAGTACGTCGCCACGGTCGTCGCCGGCTCGCAGCAGTTGACCTTCGCGATCAACACCAGCGGCGCCGGCAACATCATTCGCTCGACGGACGCGAAGGTCGACAAGGTCGTCGTCGAAATGACGCTGACCGGCGGGACGAAGTTCTACAAGGCCGCCGAGGGGATCCAGTCGGCGTCGACGATCGTGGTGTCGATCAGCGACGTGACGCTGGCGAACCAGCCCGCGCCCTGGCCGGACACCGGCACGCTGGACGCCGGCGTCCACTACCCGCCGCCGGTCACCTCGCACGTCTACTCGTTCCGCGGGCGCCTGTGGTGCTTCGGCCAGTGCGTCCACAACGTCGGGACGGTGACGACGAGCAACGGCTCGGCGTCGGTCACGGGGTCGAGCACCGACTTCACCGCGGCCTGCGCGCTGCCGTCGGCGCCGATCGGGACGAACCGCGTCGTCCGCCGCTTCAAGGTCGCCTCGGCCGCGGTCGACTACGAGGTCGCCTCGACGGGCGGCGCGACCTCGCTGACGCTGTCGACGACCTACGCGGGCTCGACCACGTCGGGCCTCAGCTACTCGATCTACAGCAACGACCGCTCGATCTTCTACTCGGCGCCCGGCTACCCCGAGGCGTTCCCGCCCTTCAACTACATTTTGGGCCCGGAGTCGGGGCCGATCACCGGCATGATCGGGCACCAGAACGCGCTCATGCTGTTCAGCCTGAACGGCATGGAGCGGTTCGTCTGGACGAGCGACCCCAACGCCGACGGCACCAAGCGGACGATCCCGACGAACCGCGGCCTCGTCCGCCACGAGTGCGCGGTCAACGTCGAGGAGGTCGTCTACGGCCTCGACCAGCGCGGCTTCTGGCGCTACGACGGCGAGGTGCCGACGCACCTCTCGTCGCCGATCGAGACCTACGTCGCGCGGATCAACTGGTCGGCGAGCGACACCTTCCACGGCTGCTTCTACCCGCGCTCGCGGGCGATCCGCTGGTGGGTCGCGCTCGACTCCGACACGAAGCCCTACCACTACCTCCAGTACGACGTGGACCGCAGGACGTGGACGACGGGCAACCGCGGCGACTCGACGAACGGGCCGGGGTGCGCGTCGTCCGCGGTGATCCCCACCTCGACGGGCGTGCGCGTCCTCAACGGGCTGAACCTCTACTCGACCTCGTCGCTGTCGGGGTGGGTCTACGACGACGAGGGCGAAGTGGACGGCACGCTGGGCTGGTCGGGCTCGGTGCAGGGCACGGTCACCGGCACGTCGTCGACGACGACGCGCCTCTACCTGTCGGGCGTGACGATCCCGGCGTCCACCCAGCGCGGGACGCCGGTCTACGTCGACGGCTACGGCTTCCGCATGTGCGTCGCGTCGAACCAGGCGTCCAACTACATTGACCTCGGCGTCGCCCTCGCGTCGATCCCGCCGGTCGGGACGCGCGTCCACCTGGGCTACATTCCGGCCGAGTTCCGCACCAAGGCGTTCCGCTCGCGCGCCCGGAACGGCGGCGCCAAGCACGTCGGCAAGGCCGTCACGCTCCACTTCGTCCCGCCGACCGTCGAGACCGGCGAGGTCGCCCGCGTCAAGGTGCGGATCTACCGCGACTGGTCGACGACGGCCATGACCTGGGGCCGCGTCGCCTCCAGCGTCGCCGGGGCGACGGCGCCGGCGACGGGCGAGACGGACTGGCTCGTCGACCTCACGACCGCCGACGGCGTCGTGTCGATCCCGCTCGGCTGCGAGTCGGTCCAGATCACCGAGGTCGAGGTCGAGCAGACCGACGCTGGGGTGCCGCTGGAGCTTCTCGGCGTCACGATCGACGGCGTCGATCTGGAGCCGGTGACGTGAGCAACCCGACCACGATCCTCGGGGCGGACCTGACGACGCGGCCGGGGCGCCAGACCCTTCAGGACGCGCTCGACCTGCTCTACGGCCTGATCGCCCGCTCGACGGGGATCAACGGCCAGGGCACCTCGTCGGCGTTCGACCAGTTGACCGTCCGCCGCCTGACCGTGGTGGACGGGATCGACGTGATCCCCGGCGACAAGCCCGTCGGCAACGAGTTCGACGACCTGGCCTTCGGCGCCCTGAACGTGTTCCGCGGTCGCCCGATCGTGATCCGCCAGGAGGACCAGAACGACGGCGGCAGCTACGTCGAGTGGCGGATCCAGCCGTGGACGGCGCCGTCGCCGACGACGCCCGCCGGCGACGTGGGCTCGATCGAGTTCCGCGCCTACACCGGCGCGAAGCACACGACGAGCTACGACCCGCTCGGCGCGATCGTGTTCTCGCAGAACGGCCGGATCCGCGTCTACGACGCCAGCGACACCCTCAAGCTGGACGCGCTCAACGGGGTGCTGACGCTGGCGACGCAGGGCTCGGCGCCCGACGCGCCGGCCTCGGGGTTCGGGTCGTTCTACGCGCTGTCGTCGGACGACAAGCCCTACTACAAGAGCGACGGCGGCACCGCCTACGACCTGACGGACACCGGCACCGGCGGGATCGGGGGTTCGGGCGCCGACGGCAACACGACGATCAGCAGCGACACCGAGATCCCCGTCAGCACGATCAAGCACTACGGCTCGCTGACGATCGACTCGGGCAAGGTGCTGACGCAGGAGGCCGGGGCGGGCTACGGCACGCCGCTGGTGATCTACGTCCAGGGCGACCTCACCGTGAACGGCGCCCTCCACATGGACGGCCGCGCGACGTTCGGCTACGCGGACGCGGGCGCGGGCGGGGCGGGCGCCGCGGGTGTGGCGGCGGGCGGAAGCACTATCGGTACTGCAGGCGGCAACGTCGCCGCCGCGCAC
>Ga0070749_10002168_pt1 | contig 13211 bp, 30 predicted proteins | sample VirMetDEL_Nov_18_FD_75180 | JGI IMG/M metagenome (GOLD analysis project Ga0070749, IMG submission 75180) | Aqueous microbial communities from the Delaware River and Bay under freshwater to marine salinity gradient to study organic matter... | ecosystem: Environmental > Aquatic > Marine >...
ATGAATACACTACTCGGCGCAAAAACTCTCGTGAGTCGCAACGGAGAAACATACGCCTAGAAGTAGAAGAAGAAGTAGAAGTAGAAGTAGAAAAGAATAATAAAAAGAATCTCGCCGGTGGCTCGGTTAATTCTCAAAAGAATTTTTCTGATAAAGAAATGGAAATAATCAACTATTGGAATGAAGTAGGCCCAATTAAACATGATCTCGATGCAATAATTTTACGAGACGTTCCAAAATTATTGAAGAAAAATCCATATCCGTTTGAGAGCATCAAAAAGGGCCTTAAAAACTACTCAGAAGTTTTTGCTGATCCAACATCGTTTTTTAAAACAAAATGGAATTTAAAGCAGTTTTTGCAGCGGCAGGGAGCACAGGATTTCTATCCTGAGAATTTCCACCCAGAGAATTATCGTAACAGACCGCAAAATGTGGTGAATTTTACTCCAACTCGCATAGAAGACTTAAACTTAACCTAGTCTAGGCTACAACTAGACTACTCTTTCAGAGGGGATTTTTATGACTACACAAGCTATTTTCGTACGCCAAATTGATCGATTGAAGCAGTCATTCGGCGAAAGGGCGTATTCCAAAGAAAAAATTGAACTAATTTGGCAAGAAGTCAAGAATCTAAAAGATAACGACTTGACTCTACTTGTTGACAATTTAATTGCAGATTCTCGATTCGCACCCACTCGAAAGGATTTTCGAGAAGGAATTTCTAATCTGAGGCTTGAGCGCTACTACGAGGAAAAAAAGAAAATATCTCGTGAATCAGAGCGAATGAGCGATGAAATTATTTCGGGCACTTTCAAGTTTATCGGCAAAATTATGCAAGGCCAATACTCCGCCGAACAAGTTAAAGCTTTCGCCGACTCCGTGAAGTCCAAACAAAGAGCTTGTAGATTTTGCGATGATAGCGGGTACGTGTTCACGAAAGAGAAAAATGGGCCTTATGAGAACATTGTTTTTAAATGTAAATGCCCAATAGGAAAGCAAAACGAGGATGTTTTTCCATCTTGGAATGCCGATTTTGCAGAAAAATATGAGCTGATGAATTAAATATATTTACATTCCATAAATCCACCTATAATTTACTTAAATCAACTAAAATTTGGCCTCATTTCGAGGCGGGAAGAGAGCGTCCTCGCTAGATCTCTCTTCCTTTTTTTCTTCCTGGGAGAATCCATGAACGATCAAGTTAAAGAATCTAAGTTTAAATTTTATGCCGTTGTTAAAGCTGAGACGAGCGATAACGTGAAAGAAGAAGTTGTTCTTGAGGCCTCTAAAAAGGGCGAGTTATTTGAAATGCTAAAGCAATTAAATAATCCTGAGATTGTTATTCTCGTTAAAGGTCGCAAACTAGAATTAAAACAAAAAGTTTCCTATAAGCTTTAATTCATGATTGAAACTAGCTGTCTTTATCACAAGAATAATATTTATATAGAAATTATTGACGATAAAGACAGCGATGTTTATCGATTCAGAGCGCATGATGAAATAACGGGCAGAATAATTAGAGCGGCAATATTAAAAAACAAATTCAATAAATATTATCGGATTGAATCAACTAGGAAAAATCTGGTGATTCATCTAATGACAATGAGAAAAATGGATGGACATTAAAACAGATATCGGTGAAATCCTAGAGGAAGTCGAACACTTGAAAGAAGAGTTAACATTTCTCAGAAGGCTAACTTTCTCTCTTAAAAGAGGAGATTGTTGGTGCGAAATAGGAATCGGTGATCCAAGACTTTCTAGTCATTCAGTTTATTGCTCTAGACTATCATCTTATTTTAAAAGGATCGAAAGTGAACAAGCTAGAATTCAGCCCGAAGTATAAGATTAACGATGTCATTCATTTCTGGTTCAAATTTAAAGGATCGACTAAACACGCTTATGCAAAAATAAAAGAAATCGGCGTTCGCTTTAATGGAACCGATGCCACTGTTTTTTACAAGACAAGCATGGAGTCACTAGAGCCCATTCCTGAGGCCTCTATTCTTAGAGTAGTGGGTCGAGACGAGGAGAAATAATGTATTCTCTAATCTGGGTCTGTGAAGAGGATGGCGATTTTTTTTCTGACTATGAAGAGTTTAAGACAAAGAAAGAGGCCTTAGATTTTAAACATAGTAAATTAGAGGATGCTATTGAAGTTTATTTAATAGAAGGAAAGGCCGTAGATAGATGGGAAAAATACGATGAAATTGATTAGCATAAATGAATTAACAGCAGAAGAACACTCGATCATTTATGATGCAATTGAAGAAGAGTTAACAGACAAGTGGCAAGACTTTGAAGTGCAATATATAAACAAAAATAAAGAGAAAGTTGTGGTTCACTTGACTGCGAGAATCGATAGATCTGAAGTTATTCCCCACTTTCAGACAAAAAATATGAGGAGATCATAATGACTGCGAATGTCTCGAATGAAATCAATCATGGACACAAGATTTTATACAAGGAAAGGCCATCAAGAAAGGCCGTTCAAATATCCATTCTCAATAAGAATCTCGTTAGAGCGGCGAATCTCATGACTTCTATGAGAAAGGAGGAGTGGGATAAAAAGAATATTGTCGAGAAAGGAAGAGACTTCGTTAATGATGGAAAGGTTGCCCCTTATAAAGTCAGCTCATCTCATATTTGTCGATTGCTAAAGATACCCAATTCTCCTAATGAAGTAACAACTAAAGAAATTTCGGGACTAAATTCTAGAGTGGTTGAGTTTATTAGATATGCAGTCAAGAAATCCAAAGAAAAAAAATCCGAGTAGAGTCATGATTCAGAATTTTAAAATTAAAATTCCCAAAACTGGCACTTATACTTTCCTTGGCCATCAAATTTCTCTCAATGAAGGCGATATCATTGAAGGAAAGAATGGTATAATTTGGATTAACGGACAATTATACCAACCTAATAAGGAGAATTAGAATGGCCTTGACGATCAAGATTGATAAGATGCGAGATCTTTCTGAGAAGAATCAGAAATTGATTATTCGGACCTGTGAAATGGCCACTCCAGTTTTAAATTGGAGAGTTTGGGAAGAAAGGATCATGCGACAGGATTATAGAGAGGATAAAGGAAAATCTGGCGCTCAGATTCTCTCTCTCATAAAAACAGGTGCAGATGATCCATCTAAGAATCCAGATGGAGATATTGATCTGGATATCACCGGTTTTTTTCGTCTATCCTCAACGATTGGCTACACCTATTTGAATAGCTATCGGACATGGGTGAACAGACGCTTTCTCGACAAATTTTCCGAAGCTGAATTATTCGGGCATATCATGCACGAACTAATGCATAGGGCTTTTGGATTCACTCATAGGATTCACAAGGGCTCGGTTCCTTATGTTGTGGGCTACGTTTCAAGAGATTCATTTCAAGAATATTATAAGCTGAATACAGGGAAGGAAATGTTTGCATCTTTCATGGAAAATGAAATGCAACCTTTACTTCAAAGTCAGCTAAAAATTGAAATAGTTGGCTAAAATGCTGTTCAAGACCGACGATGAAAGATTGATTGCATTAATGATTGAAGATATCAAAGAGGAGATCGAAGAGAAACAAGAATTAGGTATTTCTGTTAGACATGAAACACTTAAACTTGAATTCTATCGTGATCTCTACGAGACAATTCTAGAGGAGAGAGAATGTCGAGCGATATAACGGGAGAATTCCTTGAGATATCTTTCAAACTAGAAAAATGTCAAGAATGCGGTCAGTTCTGCAACTTCGGTCTTATCCTAGAATTTCTAACTCAGATGAAAGTAAAAAAAGTTTTAATAAAAGATGTTGAGAAAGGACAATTAAGGTTAATCAAACATGAATGCCCTAAAGATGACGAATTTAACTGAAACAGAAATTCAATCCGACATTTTGACTACTCTCCATCGTCTTCATATAGGACTATTCTGGCGAAATAATAATACGGGAGTTTATGATAAAGAGAAGGGCGTCTATAGACGATCCTCTCCTATTTTTCAAAGACGAGGCGTCTCGGATATTTTAGGATGCTATGACAGTAAATTCACCGCAATTGAAGTAAAAACTCTTAAAGCTTATAAATGGGTTATGCATTTCTGGAATAGAGCTAGAGAAAAAGGTGACATTAGACTTTATAAGCCAACAAATAAGCATGAGGATCATGTCTTAAATCAGATTCTATTCCTGGAGGATGTTAGACGCTATGGAGGAGTAGGATTTTTCACTTATAGCACTGAGGACACGATAAAGAAATTAGGGGTTAAAAATGTCTCATTTGGTAATGGAATATGTCAGTCTAAAAGAATTGAATCCGGTAGCATGGAATCCGAGACGGATATCAGACAAGGAATTTTCGGGTTTGAAGGAGAGTATTAGGAAATTTGGTTTTGTCGATCCTGTCATAGTTAATAGAAGGAATATGCATATATGTGGTGGCCATCAAAGGGTTAAGGCCGCTGAAAGTATGGGCATCGAGAAAGTCCCTGTTGTTTTTGTCGATCTATCCGATGCAGAAGAGAAAGCGTTAAATATCACTCTCAATTCTCACACTGTTTCAGGTAAATTTGACACGGATGTTTTAACGGATCTCCTCATGGAAATTAAAAACTACGATGAGGATTTTTTTGGGCCATTAAACTTAGATCAATTGGGTCAAGACTTAAATCTCTTCACTGATGGCGAGATTGAGGATATTGAGCCCGTTGATTCAGCAGACGTTAAAGAGAATTATAATTTTACGATTAAGTGCAAGTCGAAAGATGAGCTAGAGGATATCCAGGCTCATTTTGGCGTCAGTGGACAGAAAATGACATATGAAAAATTCAGGGAGAAATAAATGAATACTGTTGGATGTGGGTTATGTGGAAATTCTGGCGCTGTGTTTGCTGCTGATAAATTTGTTGAATGTCCTCAATGCGCTATACTCAGAGAGACTGTTAATCATCCAAGTCATTATAGAATTGGTAGATTTGAAGTTATCGAAGTTATAGAAGACTGGAAGTTAAATTTCAGTCTAGGGAATGCAGTTAAATATATTGCGAGAGCGGGCAAGAAAGATCCACTGAAAGAAGTCGAGGATCTTGAGAAAGCGGCTTGGTATATTCAAAGACAGATTGACTACTTAAAGTCTTTTAAGTCTGAATAGGAGATCATTATGAGCGATAAAAGATTTTACATTTACGATATGAATGAAAAGGTTGTTGTCACTAATCTTGATCTAGATGACACGAAATTAATCTTTCGGAAATTATATTTGAAAGGAAATTCTAGCTTTAATGTTTTTAGACATATGCCATCATTTCCTAGTATAGTTCGATTGCATGACGAATATGTTGTGACTGCTGACTTCACTATTGATGAAAATGGATTCGTTGACTATCGAGGAGAGTGAAAGAAGATGGAAGTGAAAAAGGTAGAAGTTACAGAGCATGAACTCATTAATCTCCCCAATATTCCTGGAGAGGAGTTTCATATAACGGTGCATAGATATGTATTAAATAAACTTTTAGAAAATGGATTTGATTTAAATAAAGAGATTATATGTAGAGGCGAATTCACAGGAATAACCACATATATACAAAAAAGAGAGTAGAATGAGAGATTTAGCAGAAGGAAATGATTGGATTCAATGTCCTGGATGTTGGGGGAATGGTGTCGTTAAACTTTTCGATCCTCCGGGCATGAAAGCTAAATGTCCTAGATGCGATGGAAAGAGATATTTGATGAAGTATAGCGGATTGACGCCTGATGATTCTCAGATTGAGAGGATTCAGAGAGAAAGATTTAATGAAGAAAGAAGAGAGACAAGAAATTTCTTATAGAAATAATTATCGGAAGAAAATGTGAAAGCAAAAATGTATCTACATAGCTCAAAAGATTCCAACAATGAACTAGGGGAAAAACTGGGATTGTCTGAAAAGGCCATGGAAGTTTTTAAGTACGCTTTATATGAAGTCGAGTTTGACGTTGAAATTGATGAAGAGAACGGAGAGGTAACGATCCTAGCAGTCAATGGAAAGGAATTCAAATAATAGAATAATTAGAGGAATATTTTATGGAATATACTAAAGAAGAAAAAGAATGGTTGAAAAGAGTCGCAAAGGGTAGCGGTGAAAAAATTGCACACGTTGAAAGGGTAAAAGATTCGAGTCAAGAAGAAATGAACAGGGCTTTAAGCAAGCTCCAAGAAATGATGAAAGAATAGCTTCTGACAATAGGATAATTATAGGTAGGGGAAATGGACTTAAAAAGATTTATAAGGTTTAGGGGCAAGAAGAACGAGCAAATCATCTTAGATTTAACAAAACTAAAGATGGTTGTCATAAGTAAAGATGAGAATGAAGTTAGGTTTATTCATGAGGATAATAGAGAGACAGTGCTAATTGGGTCAGGAAATGCGCAGACCGTGCTAAAGTTATTAGGATTCGAAGGATTGGAATTACCATTTTTAGATGAAAGCATTCAGGACTGCATATAATAGAGATGATAGGAAATAAAATGCTTGAAGAGATTTTACAGAAAATAGTTGATGCCGGTTTTGAAGTTAATTTCATCCCCTTGAGTCAATCTATTCGCAATGAATACATAGCGAGAGTTTCTTATTTTTATAAAAAGAATAATGAAGTGATCCATATTCAGAAGATTTTTACTGAATGGTGTTTCGCTAGACATGAATTAGAAATGGCATATGCAGAGATTAAGGAAATAAAGAAATTCGCTCTACGAAAAGAACAAGACAACAATAATTATTGAGAGTGATGATATGATTTTAAATTTTATAAAAAGAATGTTCATTAAAAAGAAAGTCGAGGTGATTGTCATCAACAAAGAATGGGCCGAGAAAGTAGGAGTAGAGGCCGTATTTCGGAAAGTGATGGACATTCAAATTGAGCATGATGATAAAAATACTTATTGGAAAATAAGGCTAAGATAATGAAAATGCCAATTATTGAGACGGAGATATATCCAGTTTATTCTATTTCTGAATATAGTGGAGATCATGAGATAGAAATAACAGAAGAGGAAAATGAATGGATTCGGCGAGTATTCAGAGAATACGAAGAGGTTCAAAAATTCCTAGAGGATAAATACGAGGAAATTGATAGCAAGAGAAGACTATTGGGTAAATGCAAGGATCATCAATGAAAGTTTGCATAATTGAATCAGATGTTGGAAGGAAAAACGGGACTTCTGTTAATGTTCATGAAAGAAATTGCAGAGTGATTATTCGTGGTCTTGAGAGACGAGGGATATTTTGCAAATTCTATCATTCTGACGACACTGTAGATGAACAAGAGCAATTCGATATTCTGTTAATCAGTTATGCCAGCTTTTACATGGATTTTCAGAAATTCGTTCGACTACTTGAGAATCAGAAAAATGCTAAAGTCGGGTGGATAACTAATGAATATAATCTAGAGCCTAATTCATGCTTTAAAAAGTTTATCACGTTCATCATTTCTAATTTTGAACAGTACGGAAAATGGGAGAAGTACAAGTATTTAATGGTGAATCTTAACGCATTATTAATTGAAGAGAAGAGAAGAGAGATAGCGAAGAAATACGATGTTATTTATTATGGGACTTATCGGCCAGATAGAGAGAAATACTTTCAGAAATATCTTAAAGGAGAAATTATTCTCAGCACCTCCTCTAAAAACATGAAGAAATATAAGTCTCTCGGATGCGAATGCAAATTCATCGATAAACTGGTTTGGAGAAAGCAGGCTGAAACATTGAATCTTTTTAGAGCTACACTTTATATTGAGGATGAAAAAACCCATACTCTCTACAATCATCTAGCGAATCGATTCTATGAGGGCATTATCTGCAATACTGTGCCCTTTTTTGATGAAAGTTGCCGGAATACGATTAAAAAATCAGGATATTATATTCCTGACTTTTACATAGTGGATTCTTATGAGACACTAATGGCAAGAGTTAAGCAGATTCCGAACGAGATGACTAAAAAAGATATGATAAAATTTCATGAGAAGGCGTTATCAGAGAAAGAGGAGACGCTTGAGAAAATTTATCAATTCTTAATGGAGATTTCAAATGAGCGAGGAGAGTAAGGCAGGAAGGCCCAGAGAATACGATCCAAAATATTGCGATGATCTTATAGAATATATGTCAAAAGGTGGCTCTCTTGAGACATTTGGAGCCCATTTGGGTGAAAAATACGGGAAAGAAAATGCTGTGGGAAGAAATGCAGTATGGAGATGGGCCAAACAATATCCTGAATTCGAGGAGGCCAAAGAGATAGCAGAGGCTTATTCTCAGAAATTCTTTGAGGATATTGGAAATAGAGGGATGTTAGGTCAATTGAGAACCGTCTCAACTGAAATTGTTGATCCAGAGACGGGGAAAGTTGTTCAAAAAAAATATCGAACGGCTTTTTTCAATGATCGTGTCTGGAAATTGAATATGCAAAATAGATTCGGATGGAGAGATAGGAGAGAGAACGATAATACTTCATCCGATGGATCTGCTAGAACTATTGTTCAAGTGAATATTCCATCAAATGGGCGAGAAGTTGTAGAGAATGAATAAGATAATTCTCCAGCCTCAGCCCGGTCCTCAGGCTCAATTCCTTTCTACTTCAGCCGATATTGCAATATTGGGGGGAGCGGCTGGAGGTGGAAAAACTTTCGGACTACTTTTAGAGCCTATTAGGCATTTAAACAATAAGCTTTTTACGGGCGTTATCTTTCGTAGAACCACTAAGCAGATTCGTGCAGCTGGTGGTTTATGGAGTCAATCAAATAAAATCTATTCTCTTCTCAACGGAATCCCTAGAGAAGGACCACTTGACTGGACATTCCCGTCAAAGATGAGATTGCAATTTGCCCATCTTGAGCATGAGTCAAATGTTAGTGACTGGCAGGGGACTGAGGTTCCTTTTATAGGATTTGAAGAGTTGACTCATTTCACCGAAAGACAATTCTTTTATATGCTTTCTAGGAATAGATCAACTTCAGGCGTTCCTGGATATGTCCGAGCTACAACGAATCCAGACTATAATTCATGGGTTAAAAGACTGATTCAGTGGTGGATCAATCCAAAGACTGGATTCGCTATTCCTGAAAGATCAGGCGTTCTTAGATGGTTTGTCAGGAGAGAGGATCAAATTATCTGGGGAAATAGCAGAAAAGAATTAGTTGAACAATACGGCGAATTATCATTTCCTAAGTCTCTCACGTTCATTCCGGCAAATGTTTATGATAATAAAATTCTCATGGAGAAAGATCCAAACTATCTAGCTAATCTCATGGCCTTGCCCAAGATTGACAGAGAACAGCTATTAAATGCCAACTGGAATGTCCAGGCCTGCGCAGGGATGTTTTTCCAAAGACGATATTTTGAAGTAGTGGATGCAACACCTGCGGACATGGAAATAGTAAAAATTGTTAGATGCTGGGATAGGGCTGCGACTAAAGTTGACGATGAAAATTCTGGGATCCGAGATCCAAAAAACAAGAATAAAGATCCTGATTATACTGTAGGATGCAAAATGGCCAAACTAAGAAGTGGGCACTTTCTCATTCTCGACATTATCAGAGTTCGATTGTCAACATTTGAAGTCGAGAAATTGATATTGAATACCGCGAAACAAGATGGGATAAATGTCACTATAAAAATATTCCAAGATCCAGGCTCTGCAGGCGTCTATGAGAAAGAAAGCACTATTAGAATGCTAGCTGGATTCAATGTCGAAGTTGAGAAAGTTATTCGAGATAAAATCACCTCGGCAAAACCGCTTTCTGCTCAATCTGAGGCCGGAAATGTTAGAGTATTAAGAGGAAAATGGAATGAATCATTTTTCTCTGAGGCCGAAAATTTTCCTGACGTTGATCATGATGATCAAATTGACGCTGCTAGCGGTGCTTTTAATTTACTCAATTTTGGTTCTGTGGGAGAATTTACTGAGGCCTACGAACAAGATGATTATCAGGACAATTTTAATAGTGAGGAATTATCATGGTGAAAAATGTTTTGAAATTCTTTCAAAAAAAATCGCCTCCGGAAGTGAAAGAAGGACCCAAAGAAATCATTGTTAAGTACGATGATCTAGGTGGTACCGGTGTAAAAAACTATGGAGGATATTTAGAAGAGGACTATCTCAGTAAAATGAAGGGCACTGAGAGAGCGGATATCTTTGATCAAATGAGACGAGGAGACTCTAACGTCAAGATGCTATTATCTGCGGTTAAAAATCCGATTAAATCGGCAAACTGGGATGTTACTCCAGGAGACGATAGTGATCAGGCCTTTGAGGATGCAGAATTTATAAAGCACGTTCTCTTTGACGACATGATGAAACCCTTTCATCAATTTCTTTCAGAGGCCTTAACAATTGTAGAATTCGGATTCAGTCCATTTGAAATAACTCATAAGGCTGTAGTCGATCATCCTAAATATAAAAGCTATATTGGATTAAAAAATCTAGCATGGAGATCGCCTAGAACTATTGAAAGATGGAATATTGATCGATCATCCGAACAATTAATTTCTATCACTCAAATTTCAGAAGGAGATGCAGGGAAATTTATTGATATTCCTTCGCAATTCATACTTCTGTTTAATCTCGAACAGGAAGGTGCTAATTTTGAAGGCGTCTCTCTGCTAAGAGCTTGCTACGGGAACTGGCTGCGGAAAAATAATTATCTTAAATTAAACGCCGCAGGTATTGAAAAATTCGCCATTCCTACACCTATTGTAGAAGTCCCTGACAACAAGGAAAATTCACCCGAATTCACAAGACTGTTAATGTCCTCCAGAAATTTACTTCTCACCAAAAAAACTTCATTACAATACCCAAGGGCTGGACACTCACTTTAAACAATAATAATGCCTATGATCCGGCAAAAGTCGAGATCTCCATTGATAATGAAGACAAGCGAATGAGTAAATCCTTTCTTGCCAACTTTCTCGAATTAGGAATGAACGGCACGGGTGCATATTCTCTCTCTAATGATCTATCTGATTTCTTCCTATCCGGTTTAGAACACATCGCTAAAGAGATCTGCACTAAGATTAACAAAATTCTCATTCCCCACCTCATTGAGATCAATAGAGGAAAGAGAGATGTTTATCCTCAATTGACCGTTACCGATATTTCTGAAAAAGCAGGAAAGGAATTAGCTGATATTTTTGCCTCATTGACTCAATCTAAAGTGATTATTCCAGACGATGTTTTAGAGGATCACGTTAGAAAGAGATATAAATTACCCGTTCGATCTGAGGAAGGACAGAGGCTTAATTTACCCGCTCCAATCCAGCCTCAGTTTGAAGAAAGATCCGCTGTTATTCAAAGATGGAGTGAAGTAAAAAGGAGATTGCCATGGCGAAAGCGAAAGTAAAAAAAGAAATTGTTGAAGCTGCGGCACTTCTCAAAGAATTAATGATTGAGAATTTGACCTTTGTGGCTGAATCAATGATTGACCAAATCATGAGGAATTATAAAAAGCTGACTCCATCGAAACGCTATGATTCCATCAAGGATTTAAATGCTAAAGGAATGAAAGAGTATAAAGACGAGATGCTAGCGGCAATGGCAGTTATTTCCGCAATGGCCATTGAAAATGCTAGAAAAGAGATTCCTGCCGCATCTAAGGTTAAATTATCCGAATGGAATGAATCAGCATTATCTTTGGGAGAATTTGAAAAACTTCCCCCTAAAGTGAGAAATAGGTTAAAATCTCAAGTAGATCTCCTTTTAAATACCCAAAAATCTGATCTAGATAAGGTGATAATGTTTCAATTCTCATCTAGTTTGGAATCTACTGACAGTGAGGACATTATTCGTCACGATATCTTTGAATCGGCAGAAGATTTTATTCTTGGGCCTTCAATCGATGCAGGTGCGGGAGTAGTCGCCGCTCGGGGAATAAATGAGGCCAGACAGGCTTTTTTCTTTGACGATGAAGTCTTGGAGGAAGTCGATGCTTTCCAATTTGTAAACGATGCGCCAGAAACTCCAATTTGCGATGATCTTAATGGCAAGATTTTCGCGGCTGACGATCCTGAATTTCAAAGATACACTCCTCCTCTGCACTATAACTGTAAATCCTACATTATCCCTATTCTCAAGGGGAAATTAGGAGACCGGAAAATTGAACGTCTTAAGCCCTCTAAGGCCGATCTTGATAAATACGTTCAATTTAGTGGAGAAAAATGTTGCACTGGCAGAGTAATGCTTTACGATATTAATTGACTAACTACATAACAATAGCGAGATTAAACTATGGCCAAAGCATTTAAGGTTAGTCCTATTGCGATTCAGTTTAAAGAGAATCCAGAGGGACAAGTTGAATCTGGAGTTAAAGCACCAGATAAAATTCAATTGATGAAAACCGGGTCTTTCTCTTATTGGGAACCTGCTGACATGGTTATCACTAAAGAAACTTTCATTTCTATGGTGAAAAACTTTAAAGCAGGCGTGAGAGGAGTAGATTTAGCAGTAGACTATTCTCATGCAGCCCATTTAGAGGCCGCTGGATGGATTAAAGATGTTTATACTGACGAATCCGGCGAGCAATTATGGGCAGAAATTGATTGGACACCTGCGGGAGGAAAATCTCTAGAGGAAAAAGAATATCGCTATGTCTCAGCCGAATTCTGCTATGATTATGTAGATGAAGGCGGCGCTCATCATGGGCCATGTCTATTCGGGGCAGGATTAACAAACAGACCTTTTTTAAAACAAATGGAACCTTTAGTTGAACTACATGAATCTAGCAAGGAGAAGAGAATGACTTTAGAAGAACAAATTAAGGCCCTAGCTGAATCCGTTACTAAATTAAGTGAGAAAGTTGATTCTTTAACCAAGGATAAGGATGAAGAAAAAACTGTTCAAGAATCTAACAAACAAGAACCTAAAGATGAGCAGAAAAAAGTTGCCTTTGATTCCATGCTCAAAGAAGGGAAGGTTGTCGAGGCCCAAAGAGAGGCGTTCATGCAAGGAGACATCCAAAAATTTACTGAACTCTCACAAGTGGTTAAATTCGATAACATCGGACAGTCTGGAGCTACCACAAATGTAGAGAAAAAATCAGTAGAGAAATTTTCTGCCGAAGAGGCCGAGGATGAAATTCTCCGTCTATCTCAAGAGATCATGAAAGAGAAGAAAGTAACCTATCGTGAGGCACTAGCTGTTGTATTTGAAGAAAATCCCGTATTGAAAGAAAAATATGAATCTAAGTTTTAATCTTGATATATAATC